>Ga0207698_10000014_pt1 | contig 240703 bp, 249 predicted proteins | sample KBSCornC22_FD_184298 | JGI IMG/M metagenome (GOLD analysis project Ga0207698, IMG submission 184298) | Corn rhizosphere microbial communities from Kellogg Biological Station, Michigan, USA - KBS Corn C2-2 (SPAdes) (version 2) | ecosystem: Host-associated > Plants > Roots > Rhizosphere > Soil ... | reverse complement strand
AGGGCGCAAGCGCTCCAGGCTCGAGACCCGATTTGCTCCCTTCCTCCGCCAGCACCACCTGCCCTTACCCCGCTTCAACGACTGGATCTTCCTGGGCTCCAAGCGCTATAGAGCCGACTGCCACTGGCCTCACCTGCGCCTGATTGTCGAGCTCGACGGCTGGCAGGGCCACTCCACCCGCTCGGCCTTCCAGGACGACCGCGCCAGAGACCGGGCTCTTCACGCCGCCGGCTACTCCGTGGTCCACCTCACTTGGGCCCAGCTGGACGTCGAACCAGACGAGGTTGCCTCTGATCTTCGAAGGATGCTTCAGAGATAGATAGAGAAAAGAAGAAAAGACAACATCCACCGGGGCCGCGCCCACCTCTACCTGCCGTAGTGGAGGTGGGTGCGGCCCCGCCGAAACGCTTCGCGAACTACCAGGCCGCTTCAACCATCTCCCGAAGCTCGGCACCGCTCGGGGGACGTGGGACATGCTGGAGCTCTGGACGCTTCAGCATCGCCTCTATCGCCTCGTCGAGCTTCGAGGCGTTGCCGCCGGCCTCGCTGAGCCCTTGGGGTCGACCAAGCTCCTCGATTCGCTCGGCCAACCTGCCGCGCTCGGTCCCAAGAACCGCAGCCAACCGCTCGTACACCTCCGGCGCCCGCGCTGCCAGGAGCGCCAGCGAGTGCGGCAGCACGGCGGCGTTGGTCTCGGCGTGGGGCGTCCCGCACAGCCGCACGAGGGTCTGGCAGACGAGGTGGTGCAGGCCCATCCCGGCGGAGTCGATCGCGTAGCCGCAGAGGATTGATCCCAGCGCCAGCGCCGCCCGATCCCGCCCCTCCCGCGCTTCATCGAGCGCCCCCGCGATCAGCTCCGCCCCCCGCAACGCCGTCATCTCTGACACCGGGTTCGACAGCGGCAGGTACAGCGTGTCCGCCCCATGCGCCAAGGCGTTCATCGAGCTCGCCCGCAGCTGCTCCTCCGGCTGGCTCGTCATCGCTTCGGGATCGGCGATCACCAACACCGGCCGCACCCTCCCCCGCGCTCGATCCTCGGCCCCTTCAGGCAACCGGTGCGATCCCGTCATCTCCGCCCCCGACATCGTCGTCGGGATCGCTACGACCTGCTGCCCACCTATCGAGGCCACCGCCTTCGCCACGTCCACCACCCGACCGCCGCCCAGCGCAACAAGGGGACGCGCTCTCACCCCTTTACTTGCTTGGTGAGGGGGTGAGAGCGCGTCCAGGAGCGCTGCGGCGGCGGCCGGGACCTGCCCCGCCTGCACCTCATGCACCCCACTCGCCGCCTCCGGGAGAGCAGCAGCCCCCGCCAACCCCCGCGCCGAACTCAGCAGCTCGAACTCCTTGACCCCCTGCTCGCGCAGAACCTGGACCGCCTGCGCAACCCCATGCCGCTGGAAGACGACGGTCCGCCCGGCATCGCGCCAGATGAAGTCGGCGATCAACCTTGGGATGAGACGCGCGGGTTCTCGACCGGGCGCAGGCGCGGTTCGACCTCGTCGCGCAGGTGCTCGAAGTCCGGCGGCAGCGAGAGCTTCTCGCCGAGGTGCTCGAGCGGCTCGTCGACGGTGAAGCCCGGCCCGAGCGTGGCGATCTCGAAGAGGACGCCGCTGGGCTCGCGGAAGTAGACCGAGCGGAAGTAGAAGCGGTCGATTTCCGGGGTCGGTTGCGCCCCGCCCGCCATCGCCTTCTCGCGCCAATCGAGCAGCTGCTCAGGGGGGGAGGCCCAGGCGACGTGGTGGACGCTGCCGGCGCCCTGGATCCCACGCTCGGCCGGCGGCTCGTCGTAGAGGTAGCGGCCGCCGCGCTTCTCGCCGCGCGCTTCCCAGGCGCCGTCGACCTGCTCGAACTCGAGCGCCTCGAGCAGGCCGCTGCTCGCATCCGGCGCAGCCGCATAGGCCCGCACCGCATGGAAGCCTTGCAGCGCCAGCTCGGAGGGGATCTCCGGGTGGTCGGCGATCAGCGGGGCGTCCGGCACCTCGACGACGAGCAGCTCGTGGTCAAGGCCCTCCGGGTCGGAAAAGACCAGGCCCTCGCCCTCGCGCCGCGACTCGGTCCCGTTCGCCTCCAACCGCTCCTTCCAGAAGTCGAGGGCAGTGCCGGAGCTCACCCGCCAGACGATCCGGTGGACCATGCCCGCGCAGGCTCGGCCCGGCGCCGCGCCCGGGTACTCGAAGAAGGTCAGATCGGAGCCGGGATCCCCGTCCTCATCGGCAAAGAAGAGGTGGTAGACGGTCGGGTTGTCCTGGTTGACGGTTTTCTTGACCAGCCGCAGCCCCAGGACGCCGACGTAGAAGTCGATGTTGCTCTGGGCGTTCTCGGTTATCGCGGTGATGTGGTGAATGCCCTCTAGCTTCATTGCTCACGTATACCATCCACCAATGAGCCGCGGACGGCGACGTACTGTCAGAGCACTCGTCATCCTCGGTTCGGTCCTCGCCTTCCTCAGCGTCTTCGCGATTTGGACCGAGCGGCAGGCGCTGAACACCGACGACTGGGTCAACACCAGCGGCCGGCTCCTGCACAACCAGACGATCCGCACGGCGCTGAGCGATTACCTCGTCGAACAGCTCTACGAAAACGTCGACGTCCGCAAGGAACTCGAAGACATCCTCCCCGGCGACGCCTCAGAACTCGCCGGGCCCGCGGCGGGCGGCCTGCGCCAGGTCGCCGGCCAGGGCGCCGAAAAGGCACTGGAAACCTCGACCGCCCAGGACCTCTGGGAAGAGGCGAACCGGACCACCCACGAACAGCTGCTGGCGGTCCTGGAAAACAAGAAAGAAGCGGTTGAAACCGAAGAAGGCAACGTCCGCCTCAACCTCGGCAGCCTGCTGACCAACCTCGCCGACCAGGTCGGGATCGGCGAAGACCTGGCCGAAAAGCTGCCGCCCGACGCCGCCCAGATCCAGATCCTCAAGTCAGACCAGCTAAAGACGGCGCAGAACATCGCCGTGGCGATCAAAGGCCTGGCGCTGGTGCTCTCAATCCTCACCTTTGCGGCCTTCGGCGCCGCCATCTATCTCTCCCGCGACGGGCGCTGGGTGACGGTGCTGCTCAGCGGCGCCGGCCTGATCGCGGCCGGGTTCGCGGTGATAGTCGCCCGCCACATCGCCGGCGGCATCGTCGTCGACAACCTCGTGCGGACCGAGAACGTGAAGCCGGCGGCTGAAGCGGCCTGGTCGATCGGCACCTCGCTGATGGTCAGCATCGCGACGACGGTGATCGTCATTGGTGCCCTCTTCGTCGCCGCCGGCTGGCTTGCCTCTCCGACGCCGACCGCGCGCACCAGCCGCCGCTACCTCGCACCGCCTCTTCAGCTCCACACCGCCTACGTCTACACCGGGCTGGCGGTCCTCGTCTGCCTCTACTTCCTCGCCGGACCCTCGCAGGGCCTCCGCACCTTCCTGACGACGCTGATCATCGCCGGCATGGCCGCCTTCGGGATCCACGAGCTGCGCCGGCAGACCGAAGAGGAATTCCCCGGCGCGACCTACGGCGACGTCTTCGGCCGTACCCGCGACAAAGTCGTCAGTGCGGTCAAGGACGCCAACATCTCCGAGCGGGTGAGCGACCAGGCCTCGAAGCTGAAGCTGCCGGAGGTGCGACGGCCGGGAGGCGAGGAGCGCGAGGCGCCCGCGGGCGGGTCTGAGGCACCGACGGCAACGATGCCGGTCGACGCCGAGGACGCCCGCCTGCAGCGACTGGAAAAGCTCGGTGAGCTACGCGACAAAGGCATCCTCACCGACGAGGAGTTTGCCGCCGAGAAGGCCAAGCTCCTCGGCGGCGGTTCGAACTCCTAGTCGGTACTAGAACTACTTGCCGGCTTTGGGCTCGACGCCCAGCTGGATGCGGACGCGCGCTCCCGGGGCGAGAACTTTGCCCGGGTTCGGGGTCTGCTTCAGCACCTTGCCGACTTTTTTCGGCTTCGGCGCGTTGACTTTCTTCACGTGGCCGAGCTTGCAGCCGGCGCGGCGCAGCATCGACTTCGCCACCTTCAGGGTGCGGTTCTTGACTTTCGGCACCACGCACGCGGTGTAGACGTAGTCGTCGTATTGCGTGTTCGGGTTGGTGCCGGCAAAGGTGGTCACCGCCAGGTCGACCTTGCCGGGGCGCAGCATCGCCGGCGTAGTCGCGGTGATTTCGGTGTCGGAGTCGACGGTGAACGCGGCCGCCGGGGTGCTGCCGAATTTCACTTCGCTGGCCTTGCTGAAGTTCTTGCCGGTGATGGTGACGACGGTGCCGCCGGTCACGGGCCCGAAGGGCGGCGAGACCAGGGTGACTTCCGGCTCCGGCTGGATCAGCGCGCTGAGCTCGACCTCTTTGCCGCTGAACGTCTCCGCAGGCGGCACGATCGAGCCTTCGAGCGGACGCGGGAAGATCGTCTGGTAGCTCGCACCGGAGACCTCGGTCACGCCGATTTTGTCGGTCGCGTTGGTGGGGTCGATGCCGATCGAGTCGCCGGCCTTGATCCTCAGGTTGGTCGAGAAGGACTCGAGGCCGGGACCGCCTGGGGTCACGCCCGAGCTGGTGCCGGCCGCTTCGTAGGCACCTTTGCCGTTCGGGTGGAGGACTCGCAGGTAGAACGGTCCCCCGACCGCGCCCTGGACGCGCCATTCGACGATCGCACCGTTGACGGGCGAGGTCAAAACCGCGCCGGGCTCCGGCAAAGCGGTGTTGAAGAAGGTCTGCGGCCGACCGAATTCAACCGATTCGAATTTTTCCGGCAGCACGCTGCCGATGCTGATGATGGCTGCCTGGGCGCTCCCCGCGAACGCCATGCAGATGGCGGCGACAGCCGCGATCACCATCGTCAGCCGGCGCGCCGGCCTCCGTTCTGAAGTTCCATCCCCCTGATGCCGCATTGTCCATTGCCTCCTTAGTCGATTGCCCTGCCTGCAGCGGGTTGCTGCTTTGGCTGGCTAAACGTTCACTAAAGGCAAAGTTGCGGTTGCGATGAAGAAGAAGCCCGCCGCCGGAATCGAACCGGCAACCTCCTCATTACAAATGAGGTGCTCTCCCAGGTTGAGCTAGGCGGGCGTGGTGGCGATGATGTCCGTAATGGACGTGACGTTCAGGTTCTTGGGGTCGGACGAGGGTACCGTGCTGACCGAGGCGATCGAGGCCGCATATGGTCAAAGTTATGACGTGCGGTGGGTGTACGACCCCGAGGAGGTTGGACGCCGTATCGCTGGCGGAACCTATGTCTCCTGCATCGCCGAAAGCCCTGCAGGTGAGCTGCTTTGCCACATGGGAATGAGCTTAGCGGCCGCCGGTGATGCGGTCGCCCATTCGGGCCAGGCGGTGACGCTTCCTGCAGCCCGCGGGCAGCACCTCTTCACCCGGACGAAGAAGTGGCTGATGGACTGGGCGCGGGAGCGCGGACTGGCCGGGATGTACAGCGAGGCAACCGCCGCCCACCCCTACAGCCAGAAAGCGAACATCGATCTCGGCGCCCACGAGACCGGCTTCCTGCTCGGCTGGATCCCGGCTAGCGTCAGCAATGATGCCGCCGAGGGTCGGCGCGGGCGCCAGTCGGCGGCGCTCTTCTACACGAAGCTAAACGACGGCCACGAGCGCCAGGTCTACGCCCCCGGGAGCCACCGGGAGATCGTTGCCCAGACGCTGGCGCTCTGCGAGCTGCGCGGCGAACTGGCCGAGCCGCCACCCGAGTGCGAGTTGGAGGAGCGCTCAGACCTCCACGTTGAGATCGATGCCGACCACAACCTGGCACGGATCACCGTCCACACCCCCGGCGCCGACCTCGAGGAGGCGATCGGCGCCGAGCGCCACCACCTCTTCCATCACGCCAACCTCGACGCGATCTACATCGACCTGCCGCTCGAGCGGCCGGCCACCGCGCTGGTCGCCGACCACCTGGAGCGCCTCGGCGTCTCCTACTCGGGGATCTTCCCCAACCACCACTGCGATGGCGACGTGCTGCGAATGCAGTCCCTGCACCGGGTCCGAGTCAAGGCCGACGACATTGCCGTCGCCTCGGACCATGGGCAGGAACTACTGCAGTACGTGCTGTCTGACCTGCCGCGGACCGCCTAAAGCGGAACCTCGCGGCTCGAAAGGTGGGTGCCGACCTTGCGCTTCACCCGCTGAAGGGCGTTGTCAACGGTCTTGGTGTCGCACTCGAGGCGCTCGGCGATCAGCTCGTAGGAGTGGCCGTCGAGGTAGAGCGAGAGCACCCGGCTCTCGAGGTCGGAGAGCACCCCGGAGACGCCCGAGAGGCAGGAGACGAGACTCTCCAGCTCTTCGGAAGCGATCACCTGATTGACCGGGTCGTGGACGCTCGGCCCCGGCAGGATCTCGTCCAGGGTCGTTTCCGAGTCGCCGGCGGCGGCCGGGGTCTGACTGAAGGAGACGTACTGGTTCAGCGGCGTGTGCTTGTTGCGGGTCGCGGTCTTGACCGCGGTGATGATCTGGCGGGTGATGCAGAGCTCGGCGAAGTTGCGGAAGCTCGACTCGCGGTCGGTCCGGTAGTCGCGGATCGCCTTGTAGAGGCCGAGCAGACCCTCCTGGATCAGGTCGTCGGACTCTCCCCCGAGGAGGAAGTAGGACGACGCCTTGAGGCGGACAAAGCCGCGGTAACGCTTGACGATCATGTCGTAGGCGTCGGTGCGGCCGTCCTTGGCCAGGGCGACTAGATAGTGATCATCAAGCTCAGCTTGAGGGTTAGAGCTCGCGAAACGAGGGGTGCCTTGCGCAACCGGCAGCGGCGATTCCTGCGTGGGCGTAGATAGAGCCACAGATCCTTCTCCTTGTTGAAGGGTCGTGGCGCCGCTTACCTCCCCTGGCAGGCGCCTCTACAAGTGAGCCTCAAGTTGAGGTTCACCCTTATTTGCAAGGCGCACTCTTACCGGTTTGCGGTGTTCTGTCAACCCCCAATTTGCGAATTTGCAAATCGGGTTGCAGCAGAAGGGCTAGGAGCGCTGGCGCAGGGCCTCGAAAAGCAGAGCGGTGGCGGCGGCCGAGACGTTGAGCGAATCGACCTTCCCGAGCTGAGGCAGCGAGATCAGACCGTCGCAGCTGTCTGCGACGCGGGGACGAATACCTTTCCCCTCCCCACCCAGCACGATGACGGTCGAGCCGGTGAGATCGGTGGACCAAGGCGTCTGCTCCGCCGTGGCATCAGCCCCCCAGATCCAGAACCCCGCCTCCTTCGCATCGGTCAGCCAATCGGAGAGGTTGCGGACATGGGCGACTTCGAGGTGCTCGACCGCCCCAGCCGAGGCCTTGCAGGTGGCCGGAGTGATCGCCGCAGCCCGCCGCTCCGGGATTACAACCCCGGCCGCCCCTGCGAACTCAGCCGATCGGCAGACAGCACCAAGGTTCCGCGGATCCTGGACCTGGTCAAGCGCAACCAGCAGCGCCCCCTCCCGCAGCATCCCCCGCGCATCGCCATACGGATACGAATCGACCTCAGCAACGATCCCCTGGTGGTCAGGCGAACCACACAGGCGCTCCAACTCGTCAGCTGAGATCTCCGGCGCCTTCCAGGTCCGGTGCACCCGCCGTCTCCCTCGCTCAGCCTCGGCAACCGGCCGACGCCCGTAGATGAACTGATTCGCCATCAGCGCAACGCAGCCGACTCTTGACCCAGCCCGCTGTGCCGAAAATCGGATGCGCTCATCTCGGCACCAATTGCGGACCGTCAGCGGAGTCTCTGACTTCCCAACCCAGCTCAGCGAGTCGATCCCGCAGCTCATCCGCCTTCGCAAAGTCCTTAGCCACCCGCGCCTCCTCGCGTTCCTCCATCAGCTTCTGAGCCTCGTGGTCGGCCTCAACACCCTCATCTGGCTGAGTAAGGGTGCTGAGGCCGACCAGGTCGAGCATCTCCGCGATGGCCTGGGCCGCCTCCCCCCCATCGACCTCACCGCGATTGGCTTCCCCCACCAGCTCGAAGACCTCAGCGAGCGCACGAGGCGTATTGAAGTCATCAGCGAGCGCATCACGAAACGCCGCGAGTCGAGCGCTCGCCCCGGCTAGAGCGCCGGGGGAGGGGCCCCCAGACACTCCCCAGCTTTTGTCTGGGGACCCCTCCCCCGGTGCCCCGAGCGCCTTGTCCCTAAAGAAGTTCCGCAACCGCTCGACCCGAGCAACCGCTTCATCCATCTGCTCCGGGCCGAAGGCGAGCGGCTGCCGGTAATGCCCCGAGATCAAATACGCCACAACCGCCTCGCGCCCGTAGCGATCGAGCGCCTCCGAGAGCTGGAAGATGTTGCCCTCGGATTTGGACATCTTGGCGTCGCTGGTCTCGATCATGCCGTTGTGCATCCAGACCTTGGCGAAGGGCCGGCCGGCGGACTCGGACTGGGCGATCTCGTTCTCGTGGTGGGGGAAGACGAGGTCGGAGCCGCCGCCGTGGATCGCGAAGGTGGCACCCAGCTCCTGCTCGGCCATCACCGAGCACTCGATGTGCCAAGCGGGACGTCCGGGCCCCCAGGGGGAATCCCAGCTGGTGTCCTCGTCGGGCTTGTGGGCCTTCCAGAGGGCGAAGTCGAGGCGCTCCTCCTTGAGGGTGGCGCTGCCGGCGTCCTCGCCCTGGTCCATGTCCTCGGGCCGGCGGTTGGAGAGCTTGCCGTAGGGGCCGAAGCTGCGGACGCGGAAGTAAACGTCGCCGCCGGACTCATAGGCGTGACCGGACTCGACCAGCTCCGCAATCAGGGAGACGATCCCCTGCACCGTCTGGGTCGCCAGCGGCTCGGCGTCGGGACGGCCAAGCCCGAGGCGGTCGGTGTCCTCGAAATACAGATCCCGCATCTCTTCCGCGAACTCACCGGAAGGCTTACCTGCAGCGCGGGCGGCAACGTAGATCTTGTCGTTGATGTCGGTGACGTTGACGACCAGCTTCGGCCGGTAACCCTCGCTGCGCAGGAAGCGGGCAAAGAGCGAGAAGACGACAAAGGGCCGGGCGTTGCCGATGTGGATGCGGCTGTAGACAGTCGGGCCGCAGGCATATATCCCGACGTCGTTGCCGGTGTCGAGCGGGCGCAGCTCGCCCGTCAGCGTGTCCCTGATCCTCACCTCGCGCATTGCGCAGGCGAGGTTAGATCAAAAAGTCCGGTAGCCGGCGGTTGATGCTTTGGACTCGCTGCGTAGCCAGGAGGGCGCCGTCTCCTCGGCGGCCGCTTCGGCCTCGCGCCGCGCTTTGCTGACGCTCGCCTTGATCTCGTCCTCGGTCGCCTCGCGGACCCGCTCCTCGCGCTTCTGCGCCTGGACGCGGATCCGGTCGGACTCCATCCGCAGCTGGTCCTCGGCCCGTTTACGGGCGGCGTCCTCGGCTTCGCGCTCGACTTTCTCCAGCAGGCGCTTGACGCTTTCCTCGGCTTCGCGCCGCACGTCCTCGGTCCCCTCCATCACCCGCCGCTCGATCTCGGTCTCCAACCGCACCGCGGCCTCGTGGGACTGCTCGGCCTCGCGCTCGGCGTCGGCGGCGCGCTGCTCGGCGGCGGCGATCCGTTTATCGGCCTCGGCCTGAATCTGCTGGCGAGCCTCCTCGACCTGGACCTTGAAGTCTTCCTCGGCCGCCTTTTGCGCCGCCGCGATCGCGCTCTCGGCCTGCTGCTGCGCCTCGGCAGTCGCGCTCTCGGCCTTCGCTTTCGCGCGGGCGGCATCCTGCTCGGCTTCGCCCCGCAGCCGGTTCGCTTTGGCAACGATCTCTTCGCGCTCTCTCTGCGAGCGCTGCTGCAACTCCTCGAAGCCGTGCTCGGCCCGGTCGCGAGCCGCCTCGGCGGCGGCGATCCGGGACTCGGCCTCGGTCCGCGCCTTGCGCTCGGCGGCGATCTTCTCGCGGGCCTCGGCGGTGACCTTGCGGAGCGTCAGCAACGCCCGCTCCTTCACCTGACCCTTGACCTCATCGGCCCGTTTCTCGGCGGCGACTACGCGCTCCTCGCTGACCCGAACCCACTCGAGCGCCTGGTCGGCCACGCCGCGCACCGCGCGCGTCGCCTCGCCTACCTGCTGCAGCTGCCTAACCGGCTCGCTCATTCCCCTGGAACCTACTGACGAGGTCGGAGGGGAAGCCCATCTCCCAACCGGAGAGCCCGCATATTGCGAATGGCTTGGTTGGGCACCGGGGAGGTGTTCGCCGGACCCTCCCCGCTGTTGTCCGGCGAACCCCTCCCCGGTGCCTACGAAGACGTTTGCGACTCGCGAGCGTGGAGGTCCCGCTTCAGGACCTTGCCGGTCGCGTTGCGCGGCAGCTCGTCGAGGAACTCGACCTCGCGCGGGGTCTTGTAGCCAGCGAGGTTGGCCTTCACGTGGGCGGTCAGGTCGCTCTGGGAGATCTCCATGCCGGAGCGGATGACGACGAAGGCCTTCAGTCGCTGGCCGAACTCATCGTCCTCGACCCCGATTACCGCCACCTCCTCGACCGCATCGTGGTCGGCGAGGAGAACGTCTTCCTCGCGCGGGAAGACGTTCTCGCCGCCGGAGACGATCATCTCGTCGTCGCGGCCGTCGATGAAGAGGCGCCCGTTCTCGTCGATGTGGCCGACGTCGCCGCTGGAGTAGAGGCCGTCGATCACCTCCTTGCCGCCACCGCCGGTGTAGCCCTCGAAGGCCATCTCGTTGCCGACGAAGATGCGGCCGACCTCGCCCTGCGGCACCTCCGCCCCGTTCTCGTCGTAGAGGCTGATCTTCGTCCCGCGCGGCGGCTTGCCGGCGGTGCCGGGGGCTGCGCGCAGGTCCTCCGGGGTCGCCACGGTCGCGTAGGCGACCTCGGTCGAGCCGTAGAGGTTGTAGACGTTGTCACCGAAATGATCCATCCAGGCGATCGCCAGCTCGCCCGGCAGCGCCGACCCGGAGAGCGAGGTGATCTTCAGGCTCGGCAGGCTGTAGCGCTGCAGCGTCTCCTCGGGCAGGGTGAGGATCCGCTGGATCATCACCGGCACCGCCGCCAGCACGTCGGCGCGGCTCTGCTCGATCGCCTTCAGCGTCTCCTCGGGGTCGAACCTGCGCCGCAGGACCATCGTCGAAGCGGTCGGCAGGCTCATCACAAAGTGGAAGAAGCCCCAGGAATGGAAGAGCGGTGCCGCGATCATCATCGTCATCCGCGCCCGAAACGGGATCTTGTCGATCAACGCGGCGATCGGCATCAGGCCTTCGGGGCTGGAGCGCTGTGCGCCCTTCGGAGTGCCGGTGGTGCCGGAGGTGAGGATGACGAATTTCGGCTTCTCCGGCGGCGGCTTGTGGTCACTCTCGTCGCCCGCCTCGATCAGGCTCTCGAGGGTCGGCTCGGAGACCTCGCCGTCGCACCAACCGACGATCCGCTGGACTGAGGTATCGACGTCGGCCAGGAGCTCCCCGAACTCCTCGTCGTAGACGAGTGCTTTCGGGCCCTCGCGCTTCATCACCTCGACCAGCTGCGGGCCGGCGAACATCGTATTGAGGTAGAGCGCGCTGGCTCCGAGCTTGGCGGCGGCGAGGGTGGTCTCGATGAAGCCGCGGTGGTTGCGGCACATCACCCCGACGCCATCGCCGGGGCCGATCCCCATCTGCGCCAGCGAGTGGGCCAGCGCGTTGGTGCGCAGGTGCAGTCGCTGCCAGCTGAGGGCGCCGCGTTCATCGACGATCGCCAGCTCGTGCGGGTGGTGGATCGCCGCGGTGGTGACCCCAGTCGCCGGCGAAGCTCCCCAGCGCAGGAAGGTGCTGCCGATCTTCAGCGCCTTGTCGGGGCGCATCGGCTCGACAATCCCGGCTTCGTGCAGGACCTTCCCCTGGAAGGCCAGGTCGGAGATCGAGCCGCGCACGGCTGCCGGACTGAGACGCGAGTTCGCCATACCCAGCGGGAAGACTATTCGGATTCGACGCTTGCCACCGCGATGCAGGCGATCCCCTCGCCGCGGCCGATGAAGCCCATGCCCTCGTTGCTGGTCGCCTTGACGCTGACCCGGGCCGAGGTGGCGTCGGCCAGTGTCCGCTCCATCTCCGCCTTGTAGGGGCCGAGCCGCGGCTGCTCGCAGATCAGGGTGGCGTCGATGTTGACGATCGGGCCGGCGATCGTGCCGACGACGGTCCGCAGGAGGTCGATTGAGTCGGCGTCTTTATAGGCGGGGTCGTCGTCGGGGAACATCTCGCCGATGTCGCCGCCGCCGTTGGCGCCGAGCAGGGCGTCGATCACCGCGTGAGTGAGGACGTCGGCGTCGGAGTGGCCTTCGAGGCCCTGGTCGTGCTCGATCCGCACACCGCCGAGGATCAGCGGCCGCCCGGCGGCGAAGCGGTGGCTGTCGTAGCCGAGGCCGACCACGGTCAGCGGACCCGGCTGCCCAGGGGAGCGAGACTCCGCTGGCGCTGCTCGAAGACGCATAGCTCTCCTATCCCCAGCTCGTCCATGAACTGCACCGCGCGCTCGTATTCGAAGCCGATCTGCTCGGGCAGGTGGGCGTCGGAGGAGAGGGCGAAGGCGGCCCCGGCCTCGACACACATCTCGGCGAACTGGCGCGAGGGGTAGAGCTCGCCGACCGGCTTGCGGATCCCGGCGGTCGAGATCTCGACCGCGATCCCGCTCTCGGCGATCGCTTCGACGGCCGGCTCGTAGAAGGCGCGCAGGTCGCGGTCGGGAAGCGGCGTCGCCCGGCCCCAGACCTTGACCAGGTCGGGATGGGCGAGGATGTCGAAGAGGCCGGAGCGGGCGGCGTCGGCGAGCATCGTGAAGTAGCGGCGCCAGATCTCGTCCGGGTTGCCCTCGCCTTCCCAGACGTCGAAGCCTTTGTGGTCGATCGCCGCGTCCCCCTCGCCGATGAAGTGGACCGAGCCGACGACGTAGTCGAAGTCACGGGCGCCAAGTAGCGCCTCGATCCGCTCCTCGGCGCCGGGGATGTAGTCACACTCGATCCCAAGCCGCAGCGGCGTGCCGCGGACGAACTCGCAGTAGGCATCGACGTCGTCGACGGCGTTTTCGACCCAGAGCGGGTGCTGCCAGAGGTCGAGCGCCTGACGGAAGCGGTAGACGTGCTCGGAGACCCCGAGCTCCTCGATCCCGGCGCTCCTGGCGGCGTCGAGGTAGCGCTCGACGTTCTCGGCCGTGAAGTAGCGCTCGAACGTCGTCCCCGCCTCGTCGGGGCGCAGGTGCAGGTGGTAGTCGGTGAGCATGGGCCGAGCATAGACTTCGCGCCGAATGAGCCGTCAGCTCGCGCTCCTCCTGCTCGGCTTCGCAGCCGCCACGGTTATCGCCCTGCTACTCGGGGCGAAAAACCTCGGCACCGCGTTCGGGGTGGCCCAGGTTTGCTTCGCGGCGCTGCTGGTCTACGTGCTGATGCGAGATTAGGAGTCGGGGGAGTACCCCCCGGACAACAGCGGGGAGGGTCCGGGGAGGCACTCCCCCGACTCCCCCTAGCGTTCAGCGAGCAGCAGCTCCGCGATCCGAAGGTCGAGCGGCGTCGTCACCTTCAAATTTTGCTCGGCGACCGGGTGGATTAAGACGGTCCCTCCCGCGGCCTCGACCAGCATCGACTCATCGGTCGCCTCCTTCGGCCACTCCGCGGCGGCGAGCGCCTCCCGTAGAGCCGGCGTCCGGAACACCTGCGGCGTCTGCGCCCGCCACAAGCGCGAGCGATCCTCGGTCGCCTCGATCGCGAGCTGACGATCCTGCACCTCTGAGGTGCTGGATTGCAAGCTCGCGCGCTTGATCGTGTCGTTGACGGGGGCGGCGGCGATTACGCCGGCGGCTTCTTCGGCGGCGTCGAGGTCGGCGACGAGCGCTTCGACCAGCTCCAGCGTCAACAGCGGTCTGGCGGCGTCGTGGATCGCGACGTAGGCGGTGCCGACCGCTTCCAGGGCGTTGGATACCGACTGCGCCCGGGTCGCCCCGCCCTCGACGACGCCGAGGTCGTGGCCGGCGAGCTCGCCGATGTGACCCGGCGGCACCGCGACGACGATCGAATGCACGCTCTCGCAGGCCCGGAAGGCCGCGATCGACCACTCGACCATCGGCCGCCCGGCAACCGGGACAAAGGCCTTCGGGCCGCCGGCTCCGAGGCGCTCCCCGGAGCCGGCGGCCGCGATGACAGCGGTTACTGCAGCAGCGCTAGGCGGTCGCAGTGGCGGCGAACCGCTCCTCGAGGAGGCTGTCGAGGTATTCCTCGGCGCCGTCCTCGTCTTTGTCGAGCGCGTACATGAACTCCGAGGCGAGGATCTTCTTCGCGCGGGTGTACATCTGCTTCTCGCCCGTGGACAGGCCCTTTTCCATCTCGCGGATGGCGAGGTTGCGGACGACCTCGGCCAGCTCGAAGACGTCGCCGGTCTTGATCTTCTCGCGGTTGTACTTAAAACGCCGATTCCAGTTCTTCGGCATCTCCGACACGTCGTCGGTGAGGACTCCTGTGACCTTCTTGATTTCCTCCTCGTCGATGATGCGTCGCAGGCCCGCTTTGCCGGCGTTTTCGCAGGGCACCATCACGGTGAGCTCGTTGTGGAGGATCTTGATCGTGAGGTATTCGCGCTCCTCACCCATCAGCTCGCGGGACTCTTTGGTCATCACCAAGCCCGCTCCGTGATGCGGATATACGACCTTGTCGCCAATCTCGAAGTCGCAGACGTACTCCACGTCCTCCTCGAAGACTGCCTCCACGGTGGCCTCATCTAGCTCGGAAATGGGGTGACTCCTTTCGTTTTCGACGGCAGTGGTTTGCCGTCAGCTCTGCAAGTACCGGTCGACCAGATCGACCTCCTGGAGCCGCCGCAGTCCCTCGCGGATGTCCTTGGAGCGCTGGGCCCCGACTCCGTCGACGGCGGCGAGCTCTTCGTCGGAAGCCGCAAGGACCTCCTCCAGCCCGCCCAGCTCGTGGGTGATCTTCTGGACGACAAGCTTGGGAATGCGCGGGACCCGGCCCAGCACGCGGTAACCGCGCGGGCCGACCGCGAAGTCCAGGGTGTTGACCTTGCGGTCGTAGCCGAGCAGCTCGGCAAGGCGACCGAAGTCGAGCACGTCCTGGTGCGGCATCCGGCCGAGCGCCTGCAGGACCGCGGTCAGGTTCTGCTCGGAGTCCTCGACCGAGTAGTCCCGGATCAGCGCGGTCTTGTCAGCGGCGACGCCGACCATCGTCTCCTCCAGCTGCATCTCGATCAGCCGGCCCTCGGTGCCGAGCTCGACGATGTAGCGCTCGACCTCGACTGCCATCCGCGTCACCAGCTCGGCCCGCTGCAGGACCGAGAGCGCGTCGTGGAGGACGACGCCGCCGTCGAACTCGAGCTGGGTCAGCCGCGCCGAGACCTGGTCGAGGCGCTGGCGGTACTTCTCGAGGGTGGCGAGGCCCTGATTCGCTTTCGCGAGCACGGCCGGAATGTCCTGGAGGATGTACTTCGTGCCCTCGACGTAGAGAGAGACGACGTCGCGGCGCTGGGAGATCGCGATGACGAGTGCCGTGGTCTGTTTGGAGACGCGCTCGGCGGTGCGGTGGCGGGTGCCGGTCTCCGAGGAGAGGATCGTCGGGTCCGGCATCAGCTGGACGTTGGCCCAGGCGATTTTCGTCGCCTCGCCGTTGAGGACGATGGCGCCGTCCATCTTTGCCACCTGGTAGAGCATCGCCGGCGTGTAGTCAACGTCAAGCTTGATCCCGCCCGAGAGCAGGTGGGAGATGTCGTCGAGGTCGCCGACCACCAGCAGGCCGCCGGTCCGCGAGTGGACGATGTTGTCGATCCCCTCGCGCAGGGCACCGCCGGGCGCAACTACATCGAGTGCTCTAAGGAGCCGGGGATCTTGACGTTCTGAAAGCTCTTGTAACTCATCCCCAGGCAAAGAAGGCATCCACATGAGGATGGCAGAAACGGCTCTGGAATGCGGTCTCCTGCATTCCGAGTGGACAGGTCGGAATAGCGTTTGTCAAGTAGCTGCCGCTTCCGTGCCTAGAGGTGGAAGCGACGGTGGTGCATATGGTGATGCAACTCGGGGGGTTCGGGCTCTCCCGTGACCGCTGGATCGGGTCCCGGCTGCTCCGGATCGCGCACATACGCCCAGGTGAGGGCGGTGCCGACAACGGTGAGGGCGACGGCTACCCACGTGGAATCGGCAACCGCGCGAGCGAAGGAATCACCGTTGTCCAGGAGGGCGTGAAAGACGGCGCCGGTCGCGGCCAGGGCCACGGCTCCGGCGAGGACGCGGTCCATCGCAAGGACACCGGAGGCGATGCCCGCTTTGTCGGCTGGCATCGCCGCCATCGCGGCGGTCGACATCGGCGCGTACACGAGCCCCAGCGCGATGCCGAAGAGCAGGTAACCGGCGAGGAGCAGGAGGTACGAGCTGTTTGCATCGATCCGAGTCAGGAACCCGAGCCCGATCACCCCGAAGATCATTCCCTGAGCCATCAGATGCCGCGCGCCAAAGCGTTTGATCAAGCGACCGGAGAAGGGCGAGATGAAGATCATCGGCACGGTGACCGGGAGGATCATCAGGCCGCTGAGGATCGGCGAGTGTCCGCGGACGTCCTGCAGGTACTGGGGCTGGAAGAACATCACCGCCCAGTAGGCACCGACGAGGGCGAAGGCGGCGGCGCTGGCGCCGAAGTAGGGACCGTTGCGGAAGAGGTCGAATTCGACGATCGGGGCCCGAACCCGGTGCTCGATCGCCCAGAAGGCGGCCAGCGAGAGTAGGCCGAGGACCGCGAGTGCGGCGACGGCGCCTCCGCTCCACGCTTGCCCCTGGACCAGCGCCAGGATGACCGCGGTAAGCCCGACGCTGAGCGCTGCCAGGCCGGTCCAGTCGATCCGGTTACCTGCCTCAGGATCGGTCGACTCCGGCGCCGCCGCCAGGGTGATCGCGATCCCGAGGATCGAAACCGGCAGGTTCATCCAGAAGATCACCCGCCAGTCGAGTTCGATCAGCAGGCCGCCGGCCAGCGGCCCAATCGCCAGCGCCACCGCCGAAACCGCCGCCCAGATCCCGAGCGCCCGCGGTTGTTCCTCGGCCGGAAAGACGTTGCAGACCAGCGCCAGCGAGAGCGAAAGCATCGGCGCCGCCCCCGCCCCCTGAAGGATCCGCCCGATGATCAGCATGTCCTGGTCCTGCGAGGCTCCCGAGACCACCGACCCGATCGCAAAGAGCACCATCCCCGCCAGGAAGACCCGCTTGCGCCCGAACATGTCCCCCAGCCGCCCCGCCGTCACCACCAGCACCGCGATCGTCAGCAAGTAGCCGTTCATCACCCACTGCAACCCCTCCGCACTCGCATCCACGTCATGCCGAATCGCCGGCAGCGCCAACGCCACCACCGTCGAATCCAACATCAGCAAAAAGAGCCCAGCACAGGCTCCCGCCAGCGTCCACCACTTCCGATTCGAATCACTGATCCCCATGCCAGAGGCGAAGCTATAGGCGCAGCAGGACGAAGCGCACTCGTAAGGAGGGAGGGGTACTCCTCGGACCGACAGTCAAGAGCCAGCTGTTCTTTTTGGTCGCTATCGGCCCAAAAGGAACAGCTATCTCGCCCTCGAGTTCTCGACGTCTGCCGGAACGTGTTGCTCGGAGGGGTGGGGGTCCCTCTCGGGGCCGGCGTCCTGTTGCCGGCACGGACCACTCGGCGAGAGACGACTGCTTAGAGGCCGGCAACCCAGGTCTCGAGAGGGACCCCCACCCCTCCCTACGAGTGCGCTTCTTCCCGAGCTAGTGGGTCGCGACGAGATCGCGCTGGGGGTCGATGCCCCAGCGGGTGCCTACTGCGGCTAGGTCGTCGGTTAGGGGCCAGCGGTCGGGGCGCTCTTCGCCTTCGTGTTCTGCGCTGGCGCCCTTCAGGGGCATGCAGTTGGCGTTGTCGCCGATGGTGCGGATCTCGGCTACCTCATCTTCGCTGAGCCGGAGCTCGGCGGGGAGGGCGGCGAGCTCGGCTCGCTTGTCCTCGATCGCGCGCGCCTGGGGGCCGATCTCCTGGATCAGGGTCGGCGCCACCGAGGAGACCGCGGGGTGGGCGAGGTTCCACTGGCAGGCGAGGTGCATCGGGGGGAGGTCGTGGCGGTCGGCGATCGGGCGCAGGCGGTCTAGCTTGCGCAGGCCCTCCTCGATCCAGTTGCCAGGGCGGAACTTGCGGTGATCGTGCTCGGCCATCTCCATCCCCGGTCGCACGTCGCCCCAGAAGAGGCCGCCGTAATCGACGACCCGGGTTAGGACTTTGACGTCCTGTTTCGCCGCCGCGTCGAGGCAGAGCTCGCCGGGCCAGGGCTCGAACGGGTTGAGGATGATCATCGCCCAGTCGATCCGATCGCCGAAGCGCTCGAGGCAGCTGATGATGTCGAGGGTGAAGCCGTTGGCTGGGCCCGGAGCGACGCCGATCCGTGCCGCCAGGCCCTCCTCGCGCAGCGCCGCCATCGCGTCCCAGACGACCTCGCTCGAGTAGCCGATGCGGTCGGGGTTGTGGAGCAGCAGCAGGTCGAAGGAGCCGACGCCGGTCCGTTCCAGGCTCTTCTCGGTCGCCATCCGCAGGTAGCTGCCGTACTGGTCGGCCTTGCGCAGCCGCGGGTCGCTGAAGCGCGGGAACCCTTTCGGTCCTTCGCGCTCGCCCTCGTAGAAGTCATGCCCGATGGCGCCGATCAAGCAGTACTCCTCGCGCGGCACTCCAGCGACCGCCCGCCCCAGCACCTCATCCGCCTCGCCCTGCCCGTAGGCGTCGGCGGTCAGCAGCGTGTCGATCCCGTTGGCGGGACGCAGCAGCGCCTCCAGCCGCTCCTGCTCGATCGCCTCCCCGAAGCGGAGGAAACGCCCTCCGCTCCAGGTGCCGATCGCCGTACGACCAGGCTCTCTCACCCGCTGTCCCCGGTTAGTTCTGGCTGACGTCGCCGGGGCCGTCGGGCTCGTCGCCCTCGGGCTCGCCCTCGCCGTCGTCCTTCTTCGCCCCGACGCCGACCTTCTCGCGCTCCGGCTCTGCTTTGCGCTTCGGCTTCTTCGGGGCGATGATCTCGAGGTCGAGAGGTTTGTCTTCCTCGTCGCCGGCCTCGTTGCGGCTGACCATCACCGTCGAGCCCGGGGTCATTTCGCCCTGGCGCAGGACTTCGTCGGCCAGCGGGTCCTCGATGTAGCGCTGGATTGCCCGGCGCAACGGTCGGGCGCCCATCGACGGGTCCCAGCCTTTGTCGACCAGCAGGTCCTTGGCCTCGTCGGTCAACTCCAGCTGCAGTTCGTGCTCGGCGACCTGGACGCGGACCCGGTTGATCATCAGGTCGATGATCTCCTTGACCTCGTCCTTGGCCAGCTTGTGGAAGACGATCACCTCGTCGATCCGGTTGAGGAACTCCGGCCGGAAGACTTTTTTCAGGTCGCTCATGATCCGGTTCTTCATGTCGTCGTAGGACATGCCGGTCTCGTCGGCGACGGTGAACCCGATCGAGGTGTTCTTGGCGATCTCGCCGGCGCCGATGTTCGAGGTCATGATCACGATCGCGTTGCGGAAGTCCACGGTGCGGCCCTGGGCGTCGGTGAGGCGCCCGTCCTCGAGGATCTGCAGGAGGATGTTGAAGACGTCCGGGTGCGCCTTCTCGATCTCGTCGAGCAGGAGCACGCTGTACGGCTTGCGCCGTACGGCCTCGGTCAACTGGCCGCCCTCGTCGTAGCCGATGTAGCCCGGGGGCGAGCCGACCAGGCGGCTGACCGCGTGCTTCTCCATGTACTCGGACATGTCAATCCGGACCATCGACTCCTCGTCGCCGAAGAGGAACTCGGCGAGGGTGCGAGCGAGCTCGGTCTTGCCGACCCCGGAGGGGCCGAGGAAGATGAACGAGCCGGCCGGCCGTTTCGGATCCTTGATCCCGGCACGGGAGCGGCGAATCGCTTTCGAGACGGCGGTGATCGCGACCTCCTGGCCGATCACCCGCTTGTGGAGTTCCTCCTCCATGCGGATCAGTTTCTTGGTCTCGGCCTCGGTCAGCTTGAAGACCGGGATGCCGGTCCACATCGAGACGATGTCGGCGATCTCCTCCTCGCCGACCTCGGGCCGTTCGCCGTTCTCACCCTCGGCCCACTCGTCTTCGAGCTGGCGCTTGCGGGTGGTCAGCTGGCGCTCGGTGTCGCGCAGGTTGGCGGCCTTTTCGAACTCCTGGGCCTCGATCGCGGCCTCCTTTTCGCGCCGCGTCGTCTCGATTTCCTCCTCGAGATCGCGGTAAACGGGCGGGGTGCTCATCGACTTGATGCGCATCCGCGAGCCGGCCTCGTCGATCAGGTCGATCGCCTTGTCCGGCAGGAAGCGGTCAGAGATGTAGCGGTCGGCGAGCTCGGCGGCGGCTTCGAGGGCGTCGTCGCGAATCGTCACCCGGTGGTGCTGTTCGTAGCGCTCGCGCAGCCCTTCGAGGATCTTCACCGTGTCCTCGGGCGAAGGCTGGTCGACCTTGATCTGGGCGAAGCGCCGCTCCAGCGCCGAGTCGCGCTCGAGGTACTTGCGGTACTCGTCGAGCGTGGTGGCGCCGATCGTCTGCAGCTCCCCACGGGCCAGGGCCGGCTTCAGGATCGAGGCCGCGTCGATCGCGCCCTCGGCGGCGCCGGCACCGACCAGGTTGTGGAGCTCGTCGATGAAAAGGATGATGTCGCCGCGCTGGGTGATCTCTTTCATCACCTTCTTCAGACGCTCCTCGAACTCGCCGCGGTACTTGGAACCGGCAACGAGGGCGGCCAGGTCAAGCGTGTAGATCTGCTTGTTCTTCAGCAGCTCCGGGACTTCGCCCTTGTTGATCCGGGCGGCGAGCCCCTCGACGACGGCGGTCTTGCCGACGCCCGGCTCGCCCAGCAGCACCGGGTTGTTCTTGGTCCGGCGGGAGAGGATCTGCATGATCCGCTCGATCTCGGTTTCGCGACCGATCACCGGGTCGAGCTTGCCCTCCTCGGCGAGGCGGGTGAGGTTGCGGCCGAACTGGTCGAGCAGTTTCGAAGACTTTTTGCCCTCGCCGGAGGCACCGCCCCCACCGCCGCCCTGGCGACGGCCGCCGGGGCCGGAGAGCATGCGGATGACCTCGTTGCGGATCTTGTCCGAGTCGGCGTCGAAGTCGAGCAGGATGCGGGCGGCGACGCCCTCGTTCTCACGCACGAGGCCGAGCAGGATGTGCTCGGTGCCGATGTAGTTGTGGCCGAGCGAGAGCGCCTCGCGCAGCGCCAGCTCCAGCACCTTCTTGGCGCGCGGGGTGAACGGGATCTGGCCGGAGGTCACCTCCTCGCCGGAGCCGACGATGCGGACGACCTGCGAGCGAACGCGTTCCACGGTGATGTCGAGGGACTCGAGGACGCGGGCAGCCAGCCCCTCCTCCTCGCGGAGAAGGCCGAGCAGGATGTGCTCGGTGCCGATGTAGTTGTGCTTGAGCGTCCGGGCCTCCTCCTGCGCTAGGACGACGACCTGGCGAGCCCTCTCAGTGAATCGCTCGAACAAATGAAGACCTCTTCCTGGTTGAACAAACCCGGGATACCCGGATTCGTACCGCCGGACGCCTTTGATCCCTATCGGGAAGCATCCATCTGTCTCTTAACTCTACCGGGCGGCTACGTCCGGCTTCTGGTGCAGTTAGGGCGCTAAGAGCGACTTTTCACGCGAGACTCGTCACGTTCCCGCCTGATTGCAGGCACAGGAGGGTTTGCGTTAAGTCCGCATTGCCGGGAAGAGCAGGACTTCGCGCAGCGTTTTCGCGCCGGTAAGCATCATCACCAGGCGGTCGATGCCGAGGCCGACGCCGCCGGTCGGCGGCATCCCCTGTTCGAGCGCTTCGACGAAGGCCTCGTCGTAGGGCTGGGCCTCCTCGTCGCCCCGGGCGACCTCGGCCGCCTGCTGCTCGAACCGACGCCGTTGCTCGTCCGGGTCGTTGAGCTCGGTGAAGGAGTTAGCGACCTCAACGCCGCCGACGAAAGCCTCCCAGCGCTCGACCATCCCCTCCTCGGTGCGGTGGCGCTTGGCGAAGGGCGAGAGCTCGACCGGGTAGTCGAAGATGAAGGTCGGCTGGATCAGCCCCGGCTCGACGTCCTTGGAGAGCAGCCCGTCGACGAGCTTGCCCCAGCCCTCCTTAGGGTCGGGCTCGGTTCCCATTGCCGCCGCCAGCGCCTCCCGGGTCGGGTGCTTGACGATGTCGATCCCGGACTTCTCGAGGATTGCCTCGCGCAGGGTGACCCGACGCCAGGGCGGCGTGAAGTCGATCTCAACCTCGCCGCGCGGCACCTTCGTCGTCCCCAGCACCCGCTCGGCGGTCTCGGCGACCAGCAGCTCGAGGTCGTGCGCGGTCTTCTCGTAGTCAGCGTAGGCCTCGTACCACTCCAGCATCGTGAACTCGGGGTTGTGCTTGTGGGAGACACCCTCGTTGCGGAAGTCCTTGCCGAGCTCATAGACCCGGTCGATGCCGCCGACGACCAGTTTCTTCAGGTAGAGCTCGGTTGCGATCCGCAGGTAGAAGTCGCGGTCGAGGGCGTTGTGGTGGGTCGTGAACGGCCGCGCCAGGGCGCCGCCGTAGAGCGGCTGCAAGACCGGCGTCTCGACCTCGACGAAGCCGTGCTCGTCGAACCAGCGACGGATCTCGGAGATCGTGCGGGCCCGGGTGCGAAAGGCGCGGCGGCTCTCCTCGTTGGCGATCAGGTCGAGCTCGCGGCGGCGGAAGCGGGTCTCGGTGTCCTCCAAGCCGTGGAACTTGTCGGGTGGCGGGCGCAGGCTCTTCGCCAGCAGCCGCCAGTGGTCGATCGAGAGCGAGAGCTCGCCGCCGCGGCGGGTCGCCATCGCCGTCCCCTCGGCGCCGACGATGTCGCCAAGGTCGAGGTCGACGAGGAGCGCGTAGGCGTCGGTGCCGAGCAGGTCCTGGCGGGCGTGCAGCTGAATCTGGCCGCTGCCGTCGCGAACGTCGATGAAGCAGGCCTTGCCGTGGCCGCGGCGGGCAACGATCCGGCCGGCGACCCGGTGGCGGGACTCGGTCTCGACCCCCGGCGCCAACCCCTCGTGCGCGGCCCGCACCTCGCCGATTTCCTCCCGCCCCGAGAACTCATGCGGAAACGGCTCGATCCCGGCCTCGCGGATCCGTTCCAGCTTCTCGCGCCGGTCCTCGAGGACCTGAGAAAGCTCCTGCTCGGACGGCTGATCGGTGCCGGGCTCGCTCATCGAAGCGCGAGCCTAACGAGGATCAGCTTGCTTTCTCAATCTTCGTGATTTTGAGTTTTTTCTTCGGCCCGCGCGGGACCTCGACGGTGACGATGTCGTTGCGCTTTTTCCCCAGCAGCGCTTTGCCGATCGGCGACTCGTTGGAGAGCTTGTGCTCCAGCGGGTTCGCCTCGGTCGAGCCAACGATCTGGAATTTCTGCGAGTCACCGGATTTCTGGTCTTTGACGTGGACGACCGAACCGAAGCTGACCTCGTCGCTGCTAATCGACTTCTCGTCGATCACCTGGGCGCGGCGCAGTTTCTCCTCCAGCTGGGCGATCCGGCCCTCGAGCAGGGCCTGTTCGTTCTTGGCGTCGTCGTATTCGGCGTTCTCGGAGATGTCGCCGAATTCACGCGCCTCCTTGATGCGGGCCGCAACCTCGCGCCGTTTGGTCGTCGCGAGGTACTCGATTTCCTCTTTCAGTTTTTCCAGTCCCTCTGGAGTGATGACGGCCTGACGCACTTGACGACCTCGCTTTGGATTTGAAAAAGGGAGCCCTTCCGGTCCCCCTGGACCTAAAAAAACGCGCCTGATGCGGCCGGCGACGGCAGCAATCCCAGGCACGGGTCGCGGGATTATAGCGAGGGTGGCCGGCTGGCCAAAACGGGTTCTGGACGCCCTGTTCAGGCAACCGGAGCGGGGGTTGCGAGCCCCTCGATTAGCTCCCGCGCCCGGGCCAGATCGGCGCTCCGCTGCAGCTCCTCGGCGACCTCCTTCGGCGCCTCCAGCCGTTCTGCGTACCAGGGGTGGAATTTGCGCAGGTAGCGCTCGGCGCGATCCTCGCCGAGGTGCTCCTCGGCCCGGTCGACCACCCACAGCCACTCGGCGACCATCTCCTCGCGGCTCGGCGGCGCGGCGCGGCGGCCGGTCAGTTCCTCGAAGACCCAGGGGTTGCCGAAGGAGCCGCGGGCGACCATCACCGCGTCGGCGCCCGACTCCTCGTAGGCGCGGCGGACGGCCTCGGCGCTGGAGAGACCGCCGGAGATGATCACCGGCACCTCGATCCGCTCGGCCAGCTCGCGGGCGAGCGCGTAGTCCGGCGAGCCCTTGTGGCCTTTGGTGGCGACGCGCGGATGGAAGGCGATCGCGGCGACGCCGGCCTCCTCAACCAGGCGGATCGCCAGCTCGAAACCAGAGCGGTCGCCGGCCTCGATCCCCGAGCGCAGCTTCACCGTCACCGGCAACCCGCTGCCCTCGGCGGCGCCGCGGGCCAGCGCCAGCGCCAGGTCTTGATCGCGGAGGAGCTGCGCGCCCGCACCGGTCCGCCGCACCTTCGGCACTGGGCAGCCCATGTTGATGTCGATCAGGTCGGCGCCGGCTTTCGCGGCGATCTCGGCGCCCGAGCGCATCACCTCGGCATCGTGGCCGAAGAGCTGGATCGAGACCGGGTGCTCGTCTGGGTGGATCCGCATCAGCTCCCGCAGGGTGCGCTCGTTGCGGTAGTGGAGGGCGAAGCTGGAAACCATCTCCGAGACCGCGAGCCCGGCGCCATGGCGTTTGGCCTGCAGGCGGACGAACCAGTTGCCGATCCCGGCCAGCGGCGCCAGTAGGACGCGGTTGGCGATCGGCACGCCGCCGATCTCAAAGGGCTCGGTCAGGGCCGGGCGGCCACCATCTTTGTCAGCGGTTCCGTTCATGGATCAGTCGCAGGCCCTTCAAGGTCAGCAGATCGTCGACCTCGTCGATCGTCTCGGTGTAGGGGACGACCGCCGAGGCGTAGCCGCCGGTGGCGAGCAGGTGCGGGTTCGGGAGTTCGTCTTCGACCCGCCGGACGATCCCGTCGATCAGGCCGGCGAAGCCGAAGATGAAGCCGGAGTTGATTGCGGCACGGGTCGAGCGGCCGATCGCTTCCTTTGGCTCTTCGAGGTCCATCCGGGTGATCCGCGCCGCCCGTTCGATCAGGGCGCTGAGCGAGGGGGCGAGGCCGGGGCCGATCGCGCCGCCGAGGTACTCGCCCTCGGCCGAGACCGCGTCGATGTTGATCCCGGTGCCGAAATCGACCGAGACGCAGGCCTCGCCGAAGCGGTCGTAGGCGGCGATCGCGTTGACGAGGCGGTCGGCGCCGACCTCTAGCGGGTTCTCGATCCGGATCGGCATCCCCGTCTTCACCCCGGGGCCGATCGTCAGGCACTCGGCGTCGAGGTAGCGCTCGGCCAGCTCCTCGAACTGGCTGCCGAGCGGCGGCACCACCGAGGAGACGCAAACCGCGTCGATCTCGCTGAAGGAGCGGCCGCAGAGCGAGAAGAGGCCGGCGATCCGCTCGGCGAGCTCGTCGCCGGTGGCACCGGAGCGGGTCTGGAAGCGCCAGTGCTCGACCAGCTCGGAGCCGTCGAAGGCGCCGAGATGGGTCTGGGTGTTGCCGACGTCGACCGCGAGCAGCATCGGAGGATTATCCCTGCGAGGGACTGGCTGAGTGGCCAAACGGGTCCCCGTATGCATAGGATCGCCCGCATGGACACTCGCCTCTACGTGATTCCGGGGTCGCACCCGAGCTGGACCGCGGCGCTGATGCTCGACCACAAGGGCATCCCCTTCAAGCGCACCGACCTGATGCCGGTGGTCTCGAAGGGCGTACTGCGGGTGGTCGGCTTCCCCGGCATCACCGTGCCGGCGCTGAAGATCGACGGCGACAAGGTCCAGGGCTCGCGCCAGATCGCCCGCGAGCTCGAGCGCCTGCGCCCCGAGCCACCCCTCTTCCCCGCCGACCCTGCCCAGCGGGCCAAGGTCGAAGAGGCCGAGAGCTTCGGCGACTCTGAGCTGCAGCACCCGATCCGACAGCTGCTCTGGTGGGGGTTCAAGCAGGACAAGGAGCCTCTCCGCAGCTACTCCGAGGGCGCCAAGATCGGCGTCCCGATCGGCCTCGCGGTCAAAACCGGCGGTCCCCTGGTCGCCCTCTCCGCCCGCTTCAATGAAGCCAGCGACGAGAACGCCCGCGCCGCGGCGGCAAAGATGCCCGCCCTGCTCGACAAAGTCGACGCCTGGGTCGAGGACGGCACCCTGAACGGCGACCAGCTGAACGCCGCCGACTTCCAGATCGCCCCCAGCATCGCCCTGGCCATGACCCTTGACGACCTTAAGCCGATGATCGAAAGCCGCCCCGCGGGGGCGTTGGCAAAACGCGTGGTCCCGAATTACCCGGGCAAGATGCCGCCGGTACTGCCGGCCGAGTGGCTCGGCTAAGAACCGAAAGAGCGCTGATGCTGGCCCTGCTAGGCGGGGCCGTCCTTGCCTGCCTGCTGGGATTTGCGAAGCCGCCTAGCGACGCCAGCGCCCACACGGCGGGAAGTCAGCAGGCGATGGACCTGCTGCGGGTCCTGCTCACCACCTGCCTCGCGATCGTGCTGGTGATCGGCCCCGGGATTACCGTGCGCGCGCTTTCCGGGCGGGCGATCCGCCTCGCCTTCCTGCCGCTCTTCGGGATCGGCGTGATGGTCTTCGCCGGTTGCCTCGCATGGTGTCTGCATGGTGTCCTCGACACCGACCTCGCCTGCCTCGCGGTGGTCGGCCCGGTCCTTGGGCTGATGCTGGGGATCCTCATCGCCGCCGGCCCCGAGGAGTTCCTCAGCGCGGAGGAGCGCCGCACCCTGGCGCTCCTGGGGCTCCCGATCGGGCTAGCCATCGCCCGCTCGGTCTGGTCGCTCGGGCCGATCGGCGAGCTCGACGCGGGCCAGATCGGCCACAACCTCTGGACCGAGGGGCGACCGGATAGCCACATCCCCTTCGTCGTCACCGAGATGGTCGCCCACGGCACCACCCCCTACGGGCCCGAAGGCCATGACCTCTTCCTGCCCTACCTGTTCTCCTCGCGCGGCCCACTGGCGGGGATCGCCAGCGCTCCGGTCGTCCTCCTGACCGGCGGCCGGCCGATCCTCGGCGTCCCCAGCCAGCACTGGGAGCCGTTCGACGCCCAGGGCTTCATGGCCTTTCGGATCGCGATGATCACGATGAGCGCGACCGCCTTGCTGTCGATCTGGCAGCTGGTCCGCAAGTTCGCCGGCCCACGGGGGGCGCGCTTCGCCCTCATCCTCGGCATCAGCACCCCGTTCGTCTGGGCCGAGCTGATCTTCACCTGGCCGAAGCTCCTCGCCGCCTCCTGCATCCTGCTCGGCGCCCTCTGGCTGTTCGAGCGCAAGCCGCTGCGGGCCGGCGTCGCCGTCGGCATCGGCTACCTCTTCCACCCTGGTGCACTGCTCGCCTACTTCGCGCTCGCGCCGCTGGCGCTCTGGCCACTCCGTGGGGCGAAGCTGAAACGGCCGCAGGTGCGCGCCCTGCTGCTGATGGCGGTCGGCACGGGAGTCTTTTTCGCTGGCTGGATGATCGCCAACCGCGGCTACAACACCCAGACCGGCTTCCTCGAATACTTCACCCAGGCGCTGCCCAACTACCACCCCTCCGTCTGGGAGTGGACCACCTTTCGGCTCACCTCGCTGGCGGACACGAGCGTGCCGCTCTACCTGCCGATCTTCCAGGACCACAACACCTCGATCAACACCCTCTTCGGCACCTCGCCCGGCGTCTCCCACTTCTTCTTTCAGTACTGGACGGGGGTCCCGTTCGGCTTCGCGATTCTCTTCTTTCCCCTTCTCCTGGTCAGCCTCTGGCGCTTCGCCAAGCGCTGGACCTGGCCGTTCTTCGCGGTCGTCGTCATCCCCTTCGTCCTCTTCTGGCTCTACTGGGGGAGCGGGACCTCGGGCTTCCTGCGGGAGGGGATGCAGGCCTGGGTCCTCGCCGTCGTCGCGGTCGTCGCCATCGAGCAAGCCGCCTCGAACTTCCCCTGGATGCGCTCGCGCGCGATCCGCGCGATCCTCGTCCTCCGCGCCTTCGAGATCTTCGCCCTGGCGGTCGGCGCCACCCTCGGAACCCGCGGCCCGGACCCGCTCAGCCACGGCTTCGGCTACAGCTACGAAAAGAGCGACGCGGTTGCGTTCGCCGCGATCGTCTTCTTCTCGGCCTTGATGATGTTCGCGATCTGGAAGGAAACGGCGCTTGGGTCAATGCTGCGACCCGCCGCCGAGGAGAGCGACGGGGAGCCTCTAGAGGTTCGGACCGGCGCGCTCGACCCGCTGCCCGGGCGGTAGGGCAGCGAGGCAGTCGGCGAGGCGGTTGCCGTTGGGCAGCGCCAATTGCGGATCGAGCTCGAGCAGCGGGGCGAGGACGAAGCGGCGGGTGGTCACCTCCCCGTGCGGCAGGGTGAGGCGGCCGTTGCTCATCTCGATGTCGCCGAGGAGGAGCAGGTCGACGTCGAGGGGGCGGGGGCTGTGCCGGGGAAGGTCGAACTGGCGACCGCGCTCGGCCTCGACCCGCTTGCAGGCGTCGAGGAGCTCCTCGGGCTCAAGGTCGGTGCGGATGCGGACGGCGGCGTTGAGGAAGTCGGGCTGGTCGAGGATCTCGCCGACCGGCTCGGTCACGTAGGTGGAGGAGACAGCGTCGACCTCAATGCCCTCCGCTTCCAGCAGCTCGACCGCGGCGCGGAGGTGGCCGGCGGAGTCGCCGACGTTGGAACCGAGGCCGAGGTAGCCGGTCCGCCGCTCGGCCATCGCCTAGCCCTGGGGTTCGTCGTCTTCGTCTTCGACCGTGCGTTCCTGGGTGACCTCGACGGCCACCTCCTGGATCGCCAGCGGCAGCGGCGGCTCCGGCTTCGCGGCTCGCACCCGCACCGATTCGCAGCCGTAGCGCTCCATCAGTCGCTCCCCCACCACCTGGGCCAGGCGCTCGAGGGTCTTGTAGCTGCGCTCGGTGGCGGCGAGGGCGACGATGTCGCAGACCTGGCCGTAGTCGACGGTGTCCTCGAGTCGGTCAGTCAGCACCGCGTCGCAGTCGGGGACGTCGAAGGAGATGTCGAACTCGAGCCGCTGCCCGACCTCCTGCTCGGCTTCTGAGACCCCGTGGTGGGTGTAGATCGAGAGCCCGCGGAGCTCGATTTCCGCGCTCGAATCGATGCCGTTTCCGTGGCTCTCCATGGCCTGGAAGCTACCCGAGTATCGCCGTCGCCACGGTCAGCGCCTGGCGCATCTCGGCGACGTCGTGGACCCGGAGGACGTCGGCGCCCTCGGCGGCGGCGAGGATCGAGGAGGCGATCGAGCCGCCGAGCCGCTCGTCGGCGGGCGAGCCGTCGACCTTGCCGATGAAGCTCTTGCGCGAGGTGCCGATCACCAGCGGCCGCCCCAGCTCCCGGAGCTCACCCAGCCGGCGCAGCAGCTCCATGTTGTGAGCGCCGGTCTTACCGAAGCCGATCCCAGGATCGAGCCAGACCCGCTCCTCCTCGATCCCGGCACCGATAGCCGCCTCCAGCCGCTCGGCGAGGAACGCCTTGACGTCGGCGACCACGTCGTCGTAACGCGGGTCCTCCTGCATCGTCCGCGGCTCACCGAGCATGTGCATGAGGACGACGGTGGCACCGCGCTCGGCACAAAGGCCACCCATCTCAGAATCACCCCGCAGTGCAGTGACGTCATTGACGATCTCGGCGCCGGCGTCGAGAGCGGCCGCGGCGACTGCGGCCTTGGAGGTATCGATCGAGACGCGAGTCCGCGAACCCGAAAGTCCGCGAATGACTGGAACAACTCGCTCCAGCTCCTCCCCCACGCCCACCGGCTCAGCCCCGGGCCGCGTCGATTCACCACCCACGTCGAGGATCTCCGCCCCCGCCTCGACCAGCTCGCGGCCGTGCGCGATCGCCGCCTCCGGATCGAGGTAGAGCCCCCCGTCGGAGAAGGAGTCGGGGGTTACGTTGACCACCCCCATCAGCTGCGGCGCGCTCACCGACCAAGCATCGCATCTGCGCGCACACGCTTCTCCAGGTTCCTGCATCCGAAGGTCACGGCGGTCTGCAGTGCCTGTGCGAGAAGACTCTCGGCGTCCTCCCGATCGCCCTTCTGGCCGCGCCTTTGCAACGCCAGGCCCCACTCATGGCGGCTGCGGGCGAGACAGATTGGCGCTTCGATCCGCGCCGACGCCTTGGTCGAGCGGCGGAAGTGCTCGATCGCCTCGTCGTAGCGCCCGACACAAGTGGCGGCAAGGCCGAGGTACCGCTCGACCGGACCGAAAAGCGAGATGCCCGTGTAACAGGCCTGGTCGCGCCAGGGAAGCAATCGCTCATACAGAGCTTCCGCCGCCCGCGGTTCTTCCACCCGCGCAGCCACCTCCGCCAGCAGGCAGAGCGCCCCCTTGGCGGAGAGGTTGGACCGGACCTCGAAATCCTCGACGGCGAGCTGGCGCAAGATCGCCTTGGCCTTCTCCATCTCGCCCACCTCGCAGTAGGTCAGCGCCAGCGATCCCGCATACCCCTGGACGCGGGGAGCTTCTTCGACCACCTGCTCCTGGACCTCAAGGATCTCGTCCAGCCGCCCCTGCTCGTAGCGGATCGCATAAATCTGGCCGGCGGAGATGACGAGCACGTCGGGCTGCCCCGCGTCCGCCCCCATCTGCGCCGAGCGGGTCGTGATCTCCTCCGCCCGCTCGAAATCGCCGGCCAGACAGGCGAGCGCGGCCGGTGCGAAGGTGTTGACCCACTTCAGCATTGGCTGACCGAGAGCCTCAGCAACCTCTTCCTGGACCTGTCGGTCCCGGGCGGCCGTCTCCAGATCGCCGCCGTCGAGGGCGTCCATCGCCCGGCAGGCGTGGGCCCAGTAGCGCAGCATCGGGTCCTCTAGGCCAGCCACCAGCGAGATCAGCTCCTCTGCCTCGACCCGCCGCTCGGCCAGCGTCTCGGGCGCGGCGATCGCAATCTGCCGCCGCACCATCGCCCAGGCCAGAGCGTGCTCGTCACCGCTCTGGCGCGCCAGCTCGACTGCCTCGGCGCTAAGTTCGAGCCGGCGAGCGAGATCCGCCCGGTAGCTGAGCTCGACCGCCAGCAGCGACAGGAGGCAGGCGCGTTGCCCGGGCTCCTCGCAGAGCTCGAGTGCGGCTTCCAGCGACTCGACGCTGCGGGTATCGGTCTGCCCGACCAGGTTGGCGAAGCCGCGCTCGTTCGCGACCGCGGCCCTGACCATGCGATCGCCATCCCCGAGCCGGTGCGCGAGCGCGCTGGCCTCGAGCAGGGTCTCGCCATAGGCATCGTCGCCGACCTGCCGCTGCGCGTCCCCCAGCCCAATCAGCAGGTCGCAACGCTCGCTCACCTCCACCTCCGTTAACCGGTCGAGCAGTCCGATCGCGCGGCGAAACCAATTCAGTGCCTCCTGCGGTGCGAGCCCGACCAGCGCGCGCTCTCCCGCTAGCCGGCAGTACCGCGCTGCGGTCGCCGGGTCGGGCGGCGCGGTAGCCCGCAACCAGTGTCCCGCCAACTCCTCCACCCGCTCGCCAGGGTCCTCACCACAGATCTCCTCGAGGGCCTCGGCGATGCAGCGATGGACGCTTCCCCTCCGCGTCGCTCCCATCAGCTCGCAGAGGGTGTGGTTCACCAGGCTGTGCGAGAAGCTGAAGCGACCAACTTCATGCCCCTCGTGGATGAGCGCCCCTTCGATTGCCGGCTCGAGCAGGTCGAGCACCTCCGCCTCGTCCCGGCCGACGACTCGGGCGAGCAGGGCGAGCTCGAAGTCTCGCCCGATCACCGCCGCGACGGAGAGCACCTCAGCCGACTTCGGCCCCAGACGCTCAACGCGGCCCGAGATCACCTCCCGCAGACCCTGAGGCAGCCCCAGCTCCGCGAGCGGGCGGATCAGCGACCAACGGCCGGAGCCGTCCTGGGTGACCGCCCCGGTGTCGACCAGATGGCGCAGTACCTCGCCGACGAAAAAGGGATTGCCCTCGGTTTCGCGGATCACCTGGGCGACGAGACCCTCTCCCGCCTCGCCCAGCTCGTCACCGGTGGCGGCTTCGATCATTGCGCCCACCTCGCCACGCCCGAGACCGCCCAAGGCGATGCGGCGGACCCCGGGCTCACCCCTCAGGTCCCCGAGCAGGCGAAGCAGCGGGTGCCCGTATGCAAGCTCGGAATCGCGGTGGGTCGCTAATACGACCAGCTCGGCCTCTGACTCCGAGGCGAGGAGGTGCCTCAGCAGGATGAGACTCTGGGAGTCCGCCCAGTGGAGATCGTCGAGGAGCACGACCAGCGGTGCCGCGGCGGCCGCTTCCTGCAGCAGGTCGACGGCGGCCGCAAGAAGTAGATAGCGCTCGGTTTCGGGGTCGGTCTGCTTCGGCCGTGGGGTCCCGCCGACCCGGTCCGCAAGCTGGGGAATCAGCCGGGTCAGCTCGCCGCCGCGGCGCTCCACGTGCGCTTCGAGTACCGGTCCCGGCCCGTGGGAGACGTAGTGGGACAGGGCCTGAGTCCAGGGCCGGTATGGAATCTCGGCCCCCTCGATGCTGCGCCCGAAGAGGACGGCGGCGTCATCGCCGTGGAGCTCGACCGCGGCGTGGCTCGCCAGCCTGGTCTTGCCGATCCCCGGCTCTCCCGAGATCAACACCAGCTGGCGCTGGCCTCGCCGGGCCGCCATCGTGGCTTCGCGAAGAAGCGCCTGCTCCCACTCGCGACCGACGAAGCCGACCTGCGGGACCCCGCGCAGCCGCGGCGGCAGGGGCAGGGTCGATTCTTCTTTCCCTAAGTCCCAGGCGAGCCGGAAGGCGGCCATCGGCTCCGGCAGCCCCTTCAGCTCCAGCTCCCCCGCCGGCTGCAATTGATAGTGGCCGTCGCGGGCGGTGGCACGCACCACGTCGGACACCAGGACCTCGCTGCCGGCCGCGGCCGCGCAGAGTCGCGCTGCCTCCACCACCGGCGGCCCGAAGAAATCCCCCTCCTCGCAGGTCGCCTCGCCGAGGCTGACGCCGACGCGGATCGAGAGCTGCTCTTCGGCGCGGCGGTTTCTTCGCGCCACCCGTTGCTGCATCGCCGCCGCGCAGTTCAGCGCAGCCGAGGCGCTGTCGAACCTGACCATCAGCCCGTCGCCGAGGTTCTTCACCTCGTTGCCGCCAACCTCCCCAATCGCCTCCCGCAGCAGCCCGAAATGCTCCTTGCGAACTCCCTCAGCCGCGGCAGGGCCGATACGCGAAGCCATGCCCGTACTGCCGACCAGGTCGGTGAACAACATCGTCACCGTCTCCACGGTGCTCATTTCTGACCCATTTCCGATAACCGGTTGAGGTTTCCTTTCCGCACGCTACCAGGCTAAACATGGCTTTTTCCGGCGCGGCAAGGTATCCTCGCCTCGCCGTGGATACGAGCGAGGTACCTATAAAAGATCTTCTATGTACCGAAGAGGACCTCGGTTGTTATTCGGGGAGGCACTCGGCCCGCGCCACCGTTTTCGCTCCTTCCGACGTCGGCGAACTAAAACGCATTTTCGCCTTTGCCCGGGCAAACAAGAACCGGGTGACGCTCCGCGCCGGCGCCCATTCCTTCGATGGGCAGGCGCTCGGCGACAACCTGGTCGTCTCGATGGTGAACTTCGATCGGATCGAGCTTCTGCCGAACGAGAAGCTGCGAGTCGGCGCCGGCGCCACCTGGGGCGCGATCCTGGCGGAGCTGAAGCCACGAGGGCTGGTCCCGGCGGTGACGGTGACCACCGAGCACGCGACCGCTGGTGGGACGCTGTCGGGCGACTGCCTCTCCCGATTCTCCCCCTCCTATGGCAAGGAAGGGGAGTGGATCGACGGCTTCGAGCTCCTGACCGTCGAGGGGGATCTACTCCAGTGCAGACGGCCGGGCGAGAACAAACCGCGATCCGAGTGGAGCCTGGAGGAGCGCGCCTTCTGCGGCGCGATCGGCGGCCTCGGCTACCTGGGGGCGGTCGTCTCGATCACGTACTGCGTCCTCCCCGTCGGCGGCGCCGACGACGAGATCGCGGTGCGGACCATCGTTCGCAAGTTCCACACCTTCGCCGAGCTCGCCGAGGATCTCGTGCCCACCGCCCGGCAGACCTGCGAGGAGGAGCCGGACCCTGACGATCCGGTCAAGCTGGACGCGATCTGGTCGGCGCTCGACACCCGCGGAGACGGCACCGAGCAAGCTCTCTTTTTCACTTCCACCTACGCACGTACGAGAGAGCGCCGGCGCATGGTGCTGCATCGCCCGCGGCTGCTGCTCCGTGTCCTGGTCGAGTGGCTGATGCGGGTTCCGTTTATCTCCAAGCTTCTGTGGCGCTTCTACTTTCGGTTCATGTTCCGTGACGGCGAGGAATACCTGGACGACCTCGAGGGCTTCGCCTTCTTCATGGACGGCAACGCGAGGGCGAAGCGGATCGGCAAAAGCCTCGGCTTCAAGATGCGGAACGCCCAGCAGACCTTCGTCGTGCCCAGTGATCCCGGCGCCGCTGGAGGCTGGGACAAAGCCAAGGACGACTTGGTCGAGTGGCTTGGGTTCGCCCACCGGTTCCTCCTCGACCGTGGCCTCGCCCCCACCCTCCACGACACCTTGTTCCTCCCCAGAGACCTGCCGTTCCTGCTTTCGGCGAGTGCGGATCTGCCCGGCTTCGCGGTCAGCTATGCGTTCGAGACCTCAAACCAGCGCCGGCTAGAGCGGATCGAGGAAGCCTTCCGCGACCTCGCCGACATCCTCTGGGAGAGATTCGGGGGCAGGGTCTACCTGGTGAAGAACGTCTTCGCCCGGCCCGAGACGCTGGCGCAAATGTATGGCGACCACGCGGTCGAGTTCTTCCAGCTCAAGCGCGAGCTCGACCCCGAGACCATCCTCCGCAACGACTTCCTCGAGCGGACCTTCGGGGACCTGCTGGCGCCCGTCGCCTGACCAGCGATCAGCTGGCGTCGCCGCCGGCAAGGCCGGGGCGTGGGCGCGGCATCGGCCGTGAGCCCTCACGCGCCGCCTTTTCCGGCTCGGGCGCGGGCTCGGCCGGCGCCGCCGGGTGCTCGTCGTCATCGGCGAAGACTTCCTCCGCCGACTTGCCGTCGAGCAGGGCGATGAACTCCTTGGCGTCGATCGTCTCCCGCTCCAGCAACAGCTTCGAGACCCGCTCGAGGTCGTCGCGGCGCTCGTTCAGCGTCGTCTTCGCAGTTTGGTGGGCGCTCTCAACGATGCGGCGGATCTCGTCGTCGATCTCGCGGGCGATCTCGTCGGAGTAGTCGGGCTCGGAGCTGAACTCGCGGCCAAGGAACGGCTGGCCACGATCGTGGCCGAAGACGCGCGGGCCGAGGCGCTCGGACATCCCGAAGCGCATCACCATCTGCTTCGCCGTCTCGGTCACCTTTTCGAGGTCATTCGAGGCCCCGGTGGTGATCTCGCCGAAGACAATCTCCTCGGCGGCGCGGCCGCCCAGGGTCATTGCCATCGTGTCGGTCAGCTCGGCGCGGGTGGTGAGGAACTTGTCCTCGGTCGGCAAGCTGATCGTGTAGCCGAGCGCCTGGCCGCGGCTGATGATCGAGATCTTGTGGACCGGGTCGGTGTGCTCGAGCAACTGCCCGACGATCGCGTGGCCAACCTCGTGGTAGGCGGTGACCAGCCGCTCTTTCTCGCTCATCACCCGGGTCTTCTTCTCGGGGCCGGCGATCACGCGCATGATCCCCTCCTCGAGCTCTTTCATCGTGATCTCGCGGTTGCCCGAGCGGGCGGTCAAGAGCGCCGCCTCGTTGATCAGGTTGGCGAGGTCGGCGCCGGTGAAGCCGGGGGTCTGGCCGGCGAGCGTGTCGAGGTCGATCTCGCGGCCCAGCGGCTTGCCGCGGGTGTGGACCTCGAGGATCTTCTTGCGGCCCTTGCGATCGGGGCGGTCGACGACGACCTGGCGATCGAAGCGGCCGGGCCGCAGCAGCGCTGGGTCGAGGATGTCGGGCCGGTTGGTGGCCGCGATCAAGATGATGTTGTCCTTCATTTCGAAGCCGTCCATCTCGACAAGGAGCTGGTTCAGGGTCTGCTCGCGCTCGTCGTGACCGCCTCCCATGCCGGCGCCGCGGTGACGGCCGACGGCGTCGATCTCGTCCATGAAGATGATGCAGGGCGAGTTCTGTTTCGCCTGCTCGAAGAGGTCGCGGACGCGGCTGGCGCCGACGCCGACGAACATCTCGACGAAGTCCGAGCCGGAAATCGAGAAGAAGGGAACGCCCGCCTCGCCGGCGACGGCGCGGGCGAGCAGGGTCTTGCCGGTGCCGGGCGGTCCGTAGAGGAGCACGCCCTTCGGAATCCGGGCGCCGAGCGCCTGGAACTTCTTCGGGTTCTCGAGGAATTCCTTGATCTCCTCGAGCTCCTGCACCGCCTCGTCAACGCCGGCGACGTCGCGGAAGGTGATTTTCGGCGCGTCCACCGACATCCGCTTGGCTTTCGATTTGCCGAAGTTCATCACCCGGCTGCCGCCGCCCTGCATCTGGTTCATCAGGAAGATCCAGAAGCCGAAGAAGAGGACGAAGGGCAGGACCAGGGTCAGCAGCGAGAGCAGGCCGGAGCTGCCGGACCCGTGGACGTCGGTCTTGACTTCGCCGGTCTCGAGCTCGTTGAGCAGGCTCTGCTCGGTGTTCGGCGGGTAGCCGGTGGAGAAGCTTTCGCCGTTGGTGCGCTTAACGTCGAGCGTGTTGTCCTTCGTGTTGACGTCGACTTCTTCGATCTGGCCCTTGGCGATCAGGCCGGTTTTCGGCTTCACCAGTTCCTGGTAGCCAGGGGCTTCCGAGCCACCCCCGTCGCTGATCACTTTCTGGGCGATGAACGCCAGGATCACGACCAGGAGGATCGGGAAAGCTGCGCTTTTGAAAAAACGCCTCACGAGGAAGAAATCAGCGTACCAGGGCGGATTTTCCGCTATTCGGCCAGGGCGGCGACGAAGTCGAGGTTGCGGTACTTCTGAGCGTGGTCCAACCCGTATCCGATCGCGAAACGATTGGGGATTTCAAAGCCGATGTAGGCGGGTGACAAATCCACCCGCAACCGCTCCGGCTTGGTCAGCAGCGCGCAGGCTCGGAGCGAGGCCGGCTCCCGCGCGTTGAGGTTGCGCATCAGGTATTGGAGGGTGAGGCCGGAGTCGATGATGTCCTCGACGATCAGCACGTCGCGGTCCTTGATCGGCGAGTCGAGGTCCTTGAGGATGCGGACCACGCCCGAGGAGTCGGTCTGGGAGCCGTAGCTGGAGACCGCCATGAAGTCGATCTCGCAGGGCACGTCGATGTGGCGCATCAGGTCAGCGAGGAAGAGGACGGCGCCCTTCAGGACCCCGACCAGGATCAGCTCTTTGCCCGCGTAGTCGCGGCTGATCTCCGCCCCCAGCTCCGCGATGCGGTTCTGCAGGTCGTCTCGGGCGACAAGGGTCTCGCCGATCGCGGGGTCCGACACGCGCCGCAGTCTAGATATATGGGAGCTAGGAGAGCTCGGCGCGCAAGACGCCGCCTTCGAGGACGGCACGGACGCCTGAGCCGAGGTCGAGGACGGAGCCGCCGCGGGTGAGGGCAGCGACCTGGTCGGCGAAGCGCGCAGCGCCGGCGACCGGTCGACCGGCGGCCTGATCGGCGAGGCGCTGGAGGACGAGCCGGCGAAGCGCCGGATGCAGCTCGGCGAAGCGGGCGTGGCGAATCGTCCCCGGCGCGGCTCCCGCCTCGCCGGCCAGCTCGGCATCGACGAGTGAGTCGAGCAACTCGGCCTCCTCGCGCAGCAGCGCCGCCGTCCGCAGCACGTTCTCCTTGGCCGCCGGGTGGATCCGCTCCAGCTCCGGGATCAGCTCGCGGCGCAGCAGGTTGCGCTTGTAGTCGGCCTTCTCGTTGCTGGTGTCGTCGCGCCACGTAAGGCCGCGCTCTTCGCAGTAGGCGGTGGTCTCCGCACGAGTGGTGCCGAGCAGCGGCCGGGCCAGGCGGCCATCGCGCGGGCGCATTCCCAGCAGCGCCCGCCGGCTCGGCGAGGAGGCAAGGCGGTAGAGGATCGTCTCAACTTGGTCGTCGGCGGTGTGGCCGGTGACGATCGTCGCCCCGCTCACCTCGGCCAGCCGCGTCGCCGCCGCGTAGCGCGCCTCGCGCGCCCAGGCCTGCAGGTTCCCCGCGCCCTCCGGCCGCCACGGCTGCTCGACCGCCAGCGCCACGCCCAGCCGCTCACAGAGTTGCGCGCAGTGGCGCTCGTCCTCGCCGGCCTCCTCTCGTAACCCGTAGTTGACGTGCAGGGCGCTGACCGCCTCCGCCCCCCGCGCCCGCACCGCCAGATCGAGCACGCAGACCGAGTCCCGCCCGCCGGAAAGCAGCACCAGCAGCGGCCCCGGCCCGGCGAGCAGGCCGCCGGCCTCGACCCGCTCCAGCAGCTCTGCCGCGCTCATGCCGAGCAGACGACGAAGAGATCGGTCGGGGTGGGGAAGCCCTTGAGGCTGACCCGGCCGATCCCCTTCAGCTCGAGCCGGTTGCTCGCGGCGATCGCGCCGCAGACCGCGTCGGTGACCAGGACCTCCCCGGCCAGCGCCCGGTTGACGACGCGGTGGGCGAGGTTGACCTGGCCGCCGAAGTAGTCGCCGTCGCGATAGACGGCGTCGCCGTAGTGGATCCCGACCCGCGGCTGCGGCCGCTGCTCGAACCTCGCCAGGAAGTCGACCGCCCACTCGGTCAGGGAGAGCGGGTCGGGCGAGACGATCATCACCTCGTCGCCGATCGTCTTCACGATCGTCGCCTCGCGCGGCAGCGTCGCTTCGACCGAGGCGACGAAGTTCTCGACCACGTCGAGCGCCTCGATGTCCCCCTCCTCCTCGGTGTAGCGGGTGAAGCCGGTGAGGTCGATGAAGCAGAGGCTGACGTGGACGTGGCCGAGCTCGATTTCGGCGGTGTCGACGGCGGTCGCGTCGGCCTCCATGTGGCCGACCACATCCTGCTCGACGAAGTAGCGCAGGTAGCGCTGGTGCAGGTAGTCGGTCAGCGGCGCCGCCAGCGGCAAGATTTCGCCCGCCAACTCCCCCATCTCCTCGGCCATTTCCAGCTCCGGGACCGCGTCGCGGATCAGCGGCTCGTGCACGTAGAGATGGAAGAGCCGCACCTCGGCCTCGGCGATCCGCCGCATCGACTGGGCGTAGACGCGGACCAGCTGCAAAAAGGCGACGAGGGGGAAGCCGGCGTCGAGCACCCGGGCGCAGTGCCGCAGCGCCTCGGCGTCCTCTGGGCTGACGTCCCCACGGCGATCGACGGGAGTGCCGAGGATGACCAGGATCCGCTCGACCAGCTCCGGCTCCAGCCCCGTCTCCGCCGCCACCTCCTCGACCCCGATCCGCGTCTCCGCCGGGTCGCTGAACAGCTCTTCGGTGAAGCCGAAGGCGAGTTTCCCCTCCCGCCCCGCCTCTTTCAGGTCCTCGAGCGAGTACCCCCGCTCCCGCATCCGCGCCACCACCCGCGCCTGCGCCGCCGCCGCCGCGGTCCACCGCCCCCGCCGCACCGGCACGATCTTTTCCTCCGCCCACCGTTTCAGCGTCCGGGCGGGAACGCCAGACCGGCGCGAGGCCTCACTAAGCGAGATCCGCGAATCCGGCATGCGCCGAGGCTAACCGTCCTGCCCACGAAAAAGCGGGGCGACCCGGAGGCCGCCCCGCTTGCTCTTTGGGGGAGAGTGTCGGAGAGAGCTAGGTGGGGATCTCCGACTCCTCGTGCAGTTGGAGGACCGACTGGCCGTCCTCGCCGGTGCGGATGCGGATCGCCTCCTCCACCGGCAGCACGAAGATCTTGCCGTCGCCGACCTCGCCCGTGCGGGCGTGCCGAAGGATCGTCTCGACGACCAGGTCCTTGTCTTTGTCCTCGACCACCACCTCGAGCTTGATCTTGGGACGGACGTTGACGGTGAGGGTCGAGCCTCGGTAGCGCTCGACGATGCCTTTCTGGCGACCCGAGCCCTTGGCCTCGATGATCGACAGGGACGGGAAGCCCTTGTCGAGCAGCTCGGCCCGGATCGGCTCGAACGCCTCGTGGCGGATGTACGCCTCTATCTTTTTCATGCGCGCATCCATCCTAGGAATCGCTGGTCATCGCGGTTACCGCGGCTGGTGCTGGAGCGCGCGAGGCCTCCGGCGAGCCGCCGAACTGGATCCCCGTCGAGTACTCCGGCTGGGGAATGAACTGCTCCGGATACCCGTACATCCCGTGCTCGGAGATGTCGAGGCCGGCGTCCTCTTCCTCGGCGGTGACCCGCAGACCGATCGTCTTCTTGATCGCCCAGAAGATCCCGTAGGAGGCAACGAAGACGCAGGCGAAGGCGACCGCCACCCCGAGCGCCTGAGCGCCGAGCTGGTGGAAGGAGCCGCTGTACCAGAGGCCCGGATCGCCGACTTCGTTCAGTTCCGCGAGGCGCGGGGAGGTGAAGATTCCGCACGAGAGCGTGCCCCAGATACCCGCCAGGCCGTGGGCCGAGAGGGCGCCGACCGGGTCGTCGATCAGCTTCTCGATCGCGAGGACGCCGAAAACGACGACGACCCCGGCGACCGCGCCGATGATCGGCGCCGCCCAGTACTCGACGTAGCCCGACGGAGCGGTGATCGCCACGAGCCCGGCGATGGCGCCGTTGCCGGCCATGCCAATGTCGATCGTTTTGGTCTTCAGATACATGACCGCGACCGCGGCGACGACGCCAGCGGCTGCCGCCAGATTGGTGACGACGACGACTTCAGCGAAGCGGCCGCCGATCGCGCCGAGGGTTGAACCGGGGTTGAACCCGAACCAGCCGAGCCAGAGGATCAGCACGCCGAGGCCGACCAGCGGCATCGAGTGCCCCGGGATCGCCCGCGGTTTGCCGTCCTTCGTGTACTTGCCGATCCGCGGGCCGAGCAGCAGCAGGGCCGCGAAGGCACCGGTCGCGCCGATCAGGTGAACCACCGTCGAGCCGGCGAAGTCCTGCATCCCGACGTTCACCTGCAGCCAGCCGCCGCCGAAGATCCAGTGGCTGAGCACCGGGTACAGCAAGGCGCTGAAGATGATCGCGTAGATGATGTAGGCGCTGAACTTGATCCGCTCAAGGGTCGCGCCCCAGACGATCGCCAGCGAAACCGCGCAGAAGACGAACTGGAAGAACATGAACGCGGCCGGGGAGATCGAATACGTTTCGACGAAGGGGATGCTGCTGCCGGCCTGTTCGACCGAGGAGCCAACGTCGAGGAAGAACCCGTGGGTGCCGGCGATCTCGCCGAGCCCGCCGAAGGCCAAGGCGAAGCCGCAGGCCCAGTAACAGAGCGAGGCGATCGAGAAGTTCACCAGCACCTTGGCAACGCCGGCACCGGCGTTCTTGGCGCGCGAAAACCCGACCTCCAGGAGCAGGAAGCCAGCCTGCATAAACATCACCAGGCAAGCGGCGACGATCACCCACATGGCGTTGATGCTGGCCTCCGGAGTTTCCAAAATCGCCGGTTGTTCGGCGCCTAAGGCGGCTGCCGGTAGGACCAGCGAGGCGATTGCGGCGGCAGGCGCGGCAATCTTCAACCTCTTCTTCATTTCTCTACTTCCCTCCTTGCCCGACGGGATTCACGGCCCCGCCGGTCGCTTTCGGACGAGTGGGTTCCAAGCTATGGAGGGAGTCGTGAGGGGTCTTTAGACGGCTGGAGGAAATTCGGCGGCGGCCGTTTCTCCCCGATGTCGCGACAGGCACGGCTGGCGGCTAGGGTCCGGCCAGATGCCGGCCCGCCTGCGCCCGACCGCCCCGATCGCCACCGACGCGATCCTCGTTGGCGACCCCGGCCGGGCCTTGATGCTGGCGCAGGAGCTGCTCGAGCAGCCGAAGATGAGCAATCACGCGCGAGGGCTCTGGGGCTACTCGGGGGTGACTTCGTCGGGCGACGAGCTGACGATCCAGGCAACCGGGATGGGTGGGCCGAGCGCAGCGGTCGTCGTCGCCGACCTGGCCTCGCTCGGGGTGAAGCGGGCGATCCGAATCGGCACCTGCGCCTCTCTTGGCGAGCTGCGCCTGGGTGGGCTGCTGATCGTCAGCGAGGCGCACACCCCCGGCGGCGACCGCTCACTTCCAGATCAGGCGCTGACCGCCGGGCTAGGAGAAGCGATCGAGTCTGCCACCCTCGGGGTGGTCGTCAGCCTCGATTCACTGCACCGTCTGGAGGCAGAGCTCCCCTCAATGATTGCCGAGGGCGCCGACATGCAGACGGCGGGGCTACTCCAGGCAGCCGAGGAACACGGCGTCGCTGCGGCGGCGGTGCTGATCGGCGCCGAAAGGAGCGACTCGGGCCTGCTGCGGGATGAGGACCTGGAGGCGGCGGCTAAACGCGCGGGCGGGGCTGCTGCAAGCCTACTCTCAACCTAAGGTTGAGCCTTAGCCTCAGCTTTTTTCGGCGCTTTTTTTGGCGCTTTCTCCACTTGCTTGGCGTTCTCGCGCCGGATCGCCCCGAGCTCGCGGCTGAGGTCGTCGATCGCCTCCTCGACATCCTCGAGGCGCTGGGAGAAGGAGCGCAGGCGTCGCTCCAGCCGTTCGACGTCGGTGGCGGAGGGCAGGTTGAGCGCCGCCATCGCCGCTTGCTGGGCCTCCAAAGCCTTCTCCCGGGCACCCAGAGCCGCGGTGACCGCGTCGTGCAAGGTGGGGTTATCGATCAGGGCCTGCGCCAGCTCGCCGAGCGCTTGCTCGGCCCGCGCCCTCAGCCCATCCTGCTCGTAGTCCTCGTAGCTCAAGTCACAGCAGCTTAACGAGCGCATCCGGCTCGGCTGAAAATCTGCCGTCACAAATATGTTGCAAGCGTTGATTAAGGACTTATTGGGAGCGGCTGCAGCCGTTGTGGACGTTAGGACTAGTGGGTAGCCTGCAACCGGTTACTGCCCGGGGAGGGGAAACCAGCGCGGGCAGTGAGACGCCTCGGTATGAGATCTAAAGTCGCATCCATCTTCGCCGCCCTCGCCGGCTTCATGGCGATTACCGCTGTGGCGGCCGCATTGGCCGGAGCCGAGCCGGTCTCCGAAAGCAGCGCGGTCCTCCCGACTACGACCACGACCACCGGGATCCCCTCGCTGCAAGCGCCCGCCTGCGCCAACGGGCTCGACGACGACGAAGACGGCCTCGTCGACATGGAAGACCCCGACTGCGAAGCGCCCGAAGACACCACCGAGGTCCCGCCCGCTTCCCCGGTCGCGCCGCCCGCCACCGAAGAAGGCGAAGAAGTTGCAGCGCCGGCTCCCACCCCCGGGCCCGAACAGCAGGCACCGCAGGGAGGGATCAAGCACGGCAGTGAAATCGGCAGCTCTGGCACCACCGGCTCCGGCGCCAAGAAGGGCGCCACCCGTAACGATGAACTCACCGCCCCCGGGGGCGGCAACAGCGGCGGCACCACTGCGCCGGGGGCCAACGGCGGCGGGGATCAACCTCTACCTGAGGGTTCGGATGGGGGCGCCCAGTTCACCGAAGGCGGCGCTCCGACGACCCTCAACCCGACGACGACGATCGCCCCCTTCGGCCCGGCTCCGATCGGCGTCCCCAACTTCGTCATCGACTCCTTCGAAATCCCCCCCTTCCTACTGCCGATCTACCAGGCCTGCGGGGCCGAATACGGAATTCCGTGGGAGGTCCTCGCCTCGATCAACAAAATCGAGACCGCCTTCGGCACCAACACCAACGTCTCCAGCGCTGGGGCGGTCGGCTGGATGCAGTTCCTGCCCTCGAGCTGGGAAACCTTCGGCCTCGACGCCAACGGCGACGGCAAGAAAGACCCTTACAACCCGGTCGACGCGATCTGCGCAGCCGCCCACTACCTGAAGCTCGCCGGCGGCAACAAAGACCTCTACCAGGCGATCTTCGCCTACAACCACGCCGATTGGTACGTGCAGGAGGTCCTCCTCTACGCCCGCGCCTACGGCCGCCTCCCCTCCGATCTGGTCGGGTCGCTGACCGGCCTCACCGAGGGCGCCCGCTTCCCGATCGCCGCCAACGCCCGCTACGCCGACGACATCGCCGCCCGCCAGGCGATGCAGAGCGGCGGCGACGTCGGCAGCGCCGCCGAAGTCATCTCCTCCTCCCCCACCCCGCGCGGGATCAACATCTTCAGCAAGCAGGGGGCGCCGGTCGTTGCGGTCAACGACGGGGTCGTCCGCAAGCTCGGCCACTCCGCCAAGCTCGGCAACTTCATCGTCCTTGAAGACACCTACGGCAACCGCTACACCTACGCCGAGCTCGGCCAGCTCGTCCGCGACCACCGCCTCGTGGTGATGCCGAGCGGCAAGGAGAAGCGGGTGCCGGTCGAAAGCCAGGATCTGCGCCCGCGGTTGCGCGCCTACCCGCGCCGCGGCGGCGACGGCGACGCGACCGACAAGCTGCAGGCGGCGCTGGCGGCCAGCGGCGAGGGCTCGATCCGCGTCGGCTCGAAGGTGATCGCCGGCACCGTGCTGGCGCGGGTCGCCGCCGGCGAGGAAGGGATCGACCCCCACATCAACTTCTCGATCCGGCCGGCCGGCAAGGGGGCGCCGCGGATCGACCCGAAGCCGATCCTCGACGGCTGGAAGCTGCTGGAGGCGACGGCGATCTACCGCGCCAAAGGCAAGAGCCCGTTCTCCAACCTCAGCGGCGCCGGCGTCCTGCTGCTCTCGAAGGAGGCGCTGCAGAAGCGGGTGCTCGCCGACAACGGCCTGGAAATTTACGAATGCGGCCGTGAAGACATCGCCGCTGGCAACATCGACCGCCGCATCCTCGCGGTGCTCGAGTACCTGCGGACGAAGGGCTTCAAGCTGACGATCACCGCCCTGGAGTGCGGCCACAGCCTGCTGACCACCTCGGGCAACGTCTCCGAGCACAGCACCGGCGACGCGGTCGACATCGCCGTCATCGACGGCACCCCGGTCACCGGCCACCAGGGCCCGGGGACGATGACCGACGAACTGATCCGCGACGTCCTCCAACTGCAGGGGACGATGCACCCGCACCAGGTGATCTCGCTCGAGGACCTGCCCGGCGAAACCAGCTTCGCGATGGCCGATCACTACGACCACGTCCACATCGGCTACCACCCGATCGAAGGCGGCCCCGAAGCCCAGTTCACGGCGCTGCTGAAACCGAACCAGTGGCAGCGCCTGGTCAACCGCCTCGGCCAGATCGAAAACCCCGACGTCCCGGTCAGTCCCTCCAAATACGCGGTGCCCGACCAGACCAACGGCGGCCTCTCCGCCGGCGCCGGCGACTGAGCCAGCGCCCTCGGGGCCGCAGCGGCGAGAATCGCCCCTTGGCCAAGTTCTTCGGATTCGTCCAGTTCGACTTCGCCGGGACGCTGCCGCTCGCCGACGGCCGCTACCTGGTGGGAGAGCCTGAGAGCGGTGAGGAGACCGTCGTCGTCCTGCAGCGGCTCGGGGCGCCGCCACTCGGCGAACGCCGGCGCCGCCGCGGGCGCCCCGCTGCAGCGGATCCCGAGCCGGCGGCACTAGCCCTTACGCGCGCGACCGTGATCCGCGCCGCGGCCCCATTCGAGAACCAGGCCGACGCAGCCCGTTGGCTAGACGAGTCCTGCGAAGCCGAGGACACCACCGACACCCTGGCGAATGAAGCCATCGTAATTCTCAACCGCGCCCTCCACGCGCAGGCGGTGACGGCCGCCGACCCCTACGGGCGGCAGCTGGCGGCCGAGCAGGCAGAGCGGGTGCTGCTCGGCTACGGCAGCGGCGAGGAGACCGCCGACAGCCGCTTCACCGATGCCCGCCAGGTCGACCTCATCCCCCGCTCCAGCTCACGCCGCCGCCAGCGCGAGGAAGAGCTGCGCCCTCAGGAACGCGTCGCCGCCATCCTCCGCGGCCGCGAGCAACTAGACGCCTGCGAGACCCTGCTCCTCCGCGCCCGAGCCGACCTCGACGCCGGCCGCACCCGCGAGGCGGCGCTGCAGCTGCGGATCGGGTTGGAGGCACTGCTGGCTGAGCTCGACGGGGCCATCGAAGATCCCGGCCATGCGAAAGACATGGCCGCCCTGCGCGAGCACCAGGCGTCCGAACAGCCGGCACCGACCGAGGAGACGCTCGAGATCTGCGAACGCATCCTCCGCCGCCGACGGGTCCTGCACGGCTAGCGCGGCGACTTATCCGCATATATCCCGGATAACTCGCCTTGCTCAGAGTGCGAGGTGCCGCGCGACCACTTCGTCGAGCAACGACTCCGCGAGATGGTGAGCCTCGTCGAGCAGCACGCCCTCGACCGAGGGGATGCCGATCACGGTGAGGCCGGCGGCGCGGGCGGCGGCGACGCCGGTTGGGGAATCCTCCAGGGCGACGACCTCCGGGCCCGGCTCCACTCCTAGGCGACGGCAAGCCTCGACATAGGGATCCGGCGCGGGCTTCGGGGCCGCGACTTCGTGGGCGCTGAGGACGACGTCGAAGAAGTCCTCGAAGCCCGCGAGCTCGATCGAGCGGCGGACGAAGCGCAGCGGCGAGTTCGAGACGAGGCCGATCGGCACCTTTCCCTGCAGGCGTTCGAGCACCTCGCGGGCGCCGAGCATCGCCTCCACCCCGTGCTCGAGCTCGGCGACGACCAGCTCGTTCAGCTCCTCGATCAGCTCCGCCGCCCGCCCCGGCTCGCCGAGGCGCCGTTCGAGGATGCCGCCGGCGATCGCGGCCGAGGTGCCGACCAACTCCAGCTTGTCGGCGGGGGTGAACTCGGTGCCGCGGAGGTCGAAGAGGTCCTGCTCGGCCCGCGTCCAGACGGACTCGGTGTCGAGGAGGAGGCCGTCGTTGTCGAAGACGACGGCGTCGGGCAAGGAGGGTGGCATGGGCGCGGGATCATCCCATCTTCGGACCGAGAACCGCTAGCGTCGCGCCATGCCCTTCCACGTCGAGGTTTCGACCGCCCTTCGCCACGCTCGCGCCTTCAACCTCAGCGGCGAAGAGCTGCGGCAGACCGTGCTCGAGCCCTGGCTCTCGCGTCGCTCGGTCGAACTTGGGGACCGCAAATGGAACCCCGAAGAAAGCGAGCTGAAGGTGCTGGAGGGCCCCGAGCTCGGCAACCCTGACCTCAACTTCGGCCAGGGGTGGTCGAACGCCCAGCGCTCCGCCGCCGACGTCACCGCCCGTGTGCTCGGCGCGGCGCAGGAGAGCCGCGGCGCCGGCGCCGGTCCGACCGCGCTGGTGATCGAGACCGACTCGGCGGTGCAAACCGTTGCCGAGCTCGCCTCGGCCCACGGCGCCCGCCCCGTCGAGCTGGCGAGCCTGAGCGAGCGGATCGACGGCCGCGACCCGGAGGTCGCAGCCGTGATCGTCGTCGTCCAGCGTCCGCGCTAGACGGCCGTCGGCGTGGAGCTGAAGTCGATCGAGACGCCGCGCGGGATCACCAGCACGGGGTAACGAGCGTCCTCGACCGCGTAATCGCTTTTCGCACTCAGCACGACCCGCCCCGCCGGCGCCTCCGGGCGCGAGCCGACGACCAGGAGGTCGATCTTCCCCGAGCCGTAGTCGGTGCACTCAGCCCCCAGCGCCCCGGCAAGGCTGTTCGCCGTCGCGCGCGCGGCCGAGTCGCCCTCGTCGATAACGCCGACGGTGCCGATGGTGACGACCGGGCTGGCCTGAAAGTTCGCCGGGGCGATGGCGATCGCCGAGGGACCGCCGAGGAGGAGTTTGTGAGCCGAGATCCCCGGCTTCACCAGCCCTGCCGCGGTCCGGTATTCGGAGCCGAAGACGATCACGTCGGCCTGCTCCTTCTCGGCCAGCTCGGTCAGCCCGACGCTGGTTGCCGCGTTCTGGACCACGTGCTGAGGCATCTCCGGGGTCCCGACCGAGGCGGCCCCGCGGGCCAGGAGCTCCTCAGCCTGCTGCTGCTCCAACGATTCACCGAACGAGTGGCGGACATAGGCGAGGGCCAGCTCGCCGCCGGCACTTGCCAGCAGGCGACCGAGGGCCAGTGCGTCCCGGTCCATGTCGGTGTCGTCGTAGGAAACGATGATCTTCAGTGACATTCGGGTTCCTCCGAGAGGTGTGGGTGATCCCAGGCTAGAGCGCCGAGGCAGGAAGCGGAACCGCCCCAGGAGAGAGAAAGGGCGGTTCCGCTCTGCACTCGTCCTCCCCGCCTAGGCGGTGCCTCCGGCAGGGGCTGCCGGTCGGGCCGCGGGCTGGGACGCCGGAACACCGTCCGGGTATCCAAGCGAGGGCACGTCCGACGGGTACACCTCGTGGCCATGGACGGCGATGTCGCCAGTCTCCATTTCCTCCTCGGTCATCCGCAGAGGCACGAAGAGCCCGACCAGCTTCAGCAGGATGAACGTTCCGATCGCCGAGAAGACGATCACCCACAGAGCCGTGTAGGCCTGGACGCCGAGCAGGTGCAGCCCGCCGCCGGAGATCAGGCCTTCGTGTTCACCGGCCATCAACTTGTTGGCGAAGATGCCGGTCAAAAGACCACCGGCGACCCCGGCGAACCCGTGCGTGTAGACAACCCCGAGGGTGTCGTCGACGTTGCGGAAGGGCCGCAGACGGCTCAGGTAGTTGAGCGCCAAGTAGACGATCGCCGAGGCGATGACGCCGATGATGATCGCGCCCCAGCCGTTGACGAAGCCGGCGCCGGGGGTGATCGCCACGAGGCCGACGATCATGCCGTTGACCGAGCCGATCATGCTCGGCTTGCGGCCGGTCGCGTAGTCGAGGGCGACCCAGCAGAGGAAGGCGACCGCGACGGCGAGGTTGGTGTTGAGAATCGAGGCCGAAGCGACTTCGCCGGCGCTGTACCAGTCACCGCCGTTGAACCCGTTCCATCCCATCCAGAGGAGACCGGCGCCGACGGCAACCATCGCCAGGTTGTTCGGCGCGTCGACCTCGCGGTCGCGCTGGAGCCGCGGCCCGATCACCGCGGCGGCGACGAAGCCGGAGACGCCGGCGGCGAGGTGGATCACGTAACCGCCCGAGTAGTCGATCGCACCCTGCTGGGCGAAGAAGCCGCCGCCCCAGATCAGGAACGCGTTGACCGGGTAGACGAGCAGGGTCCAAAGCGCGACGAACGGGATCCACGCCTTGAAGTTGAAGCGTCCGAGTACCGAGCCCAGCATCAGGATCGGCGTAATCGCCGCGAAAACGATCTGGAAGTAGGCAAGCGTCGACTGCGGGAAGAGGAATTCTTCTTCCGCAAGCTCAGGTATGTGCGCCTGCTTCAGCAGTTCGTTACTGCCCAGGATCGATCCGGGCTTACCGATGAAGTTCCCGAAGAATCCGCTGTCGCTGACCGCGTGGACAGGCTCGCCGAACCCCATCTTGAAGCCGAGCAGAACCCAGAGCACCAGCACGATCGCGAAGGCGACGAACGCCATCATCATCGAGTTCACCGACCAGCGTTTCTGCATCACGCCGCCGTAGAGCACGACCAGGCCGGGGATGCTCATCAACCCGACCAGCGTGGCGGCGGTCATCTGCCATGAGTTCGCGCCTTCGCTCAACCATTCCATTAAGAGGGACTCCCTTTCTCAGTAGGCACTTCTCGGACGCCGCTAACCCTGCCGTCGCCGGCCCCATGCCACTACGTACGAGTGTCTAAAGATCCGCGCCGATTCTTCGCCCCGGCGGCGATAGCGCCCTCGTCCAGGGACTGTTTGACTGCCGTCCATGCCACTGGAAGGTCATTACGAGCGGCAGACCACGCCGCTCTACAAACTGAGCCCGCGCGAGACCAAGGCCGCCCTGGCCATCCTCGCAATCACCCTGGTCGCCCTCCTGGGGGTTGTGATCGCCACCGCCGGCGACAGCAGCTCTCCCCTCAAGCCCGGCTGCTTCAGCGCCTCGGTCGCCGGCATCGTCGGCGCCCAGACGGTCAGCGCCTGCGGCAACGAGGCGGAGGCGCGCTGCGCCCACGCCGCCCGCTTCGACGACCCGCGCTCGCACACGATCGTCGCCGCCTGCGAAGAGCGCGGGATCCCGACGACCGGCACGCCCGGCGGGGCGAAACCGTCCGACCCGATCCAGTAGCCGTCAGCTGAGAGCGGACACGAGGGCTGCCAGCTCCTCGTCGACCTCGCCGTCGAGCTTCAGCTCGGCATCGTCGTCGTAGGGGGTCTCGCCCTTGGTGACGATCGCGACGGCGCCGCCACTTTCCAGCGTCAGCTGCGGCAGCCCGGCGACCGGGTGGACCGCCAGCGAGGAGCCGACGCAGAGCATCAGGTCGGCTCCTTCGGCCAGCTCGGTCGCCCGCTCAATCGCTTCGATCGGCAGCATCTCGCCGAAGAGGACGACGTCGGGTTTGACCGCGCCGCCGCAGGCGCTGCAGATCGCGACACCGCGCCCGTCGAAGAGGTTGTCGACCTCGTCGAGGCCGTAGGCGGTCCCACATTCCAGGCAGGAGCTGGTCTCGATCGAACCGTGGACCTCGATCACTTCCTCCGACCCCGCCGCCCGGTGCAGACGGTCGATGTTCTGGGTGATCACGCCCTCGATCAACCCCCGCCGCTCGAGCTCAGCCAGCGCCGCGTGCGCTCGGTTCGGCTCCTTGTCCCCGAGGGTCTGGAAGCGCGGCCGGTAGTAGGACCAGAAGCGCTCCGGGTCGCGTTCGAAGACGCTGATGTGGGCGACCTCCATCGGGTCGACCTTGGCCCACAGCCCCGTCTCCGGCGTCCGAAAGTCCGGGATCCCCGACGGCACCGAGACGCCGGCGCCGGTGAGGGCGACGGCGCGGCGCGACTGGCCGAGCAGCTCGGCCAGTCGCTCCAGCTCGCGCGTCGTTACCTGCCGCTCCACTGCGGGGTGCGTTTGCCGAGGAAGGCGCTGATGCCCTCTTTGGCGTCCTCGCTGGTGAAGGCGGTGGCGAAGCCCCGCTTCTCGGCCTCGATGCCCTCGTCGATGTCGCCCTGGTGGGAGACCGTCTTGATCTGCTCGACCGCGATCGGCGCCTGGGCGGCGAGCTTGCGGCCCCACATCAGCGCCGTCTCGAACAGCTCGTGGTCGGGAACGATGCGGTTGACGAGACCGAGCTCGAGCGCCTCCTCGGAGAGGATCGCGTCGCCGACCAGGTTCAGCTCCAATGCCTTGTTGGGCCCGACGAGTCGGGCCAGGCGCTGAGTGCCGCCGAAGCCGGGGATGATTCCCAGCTTCACCTCGGGCTGGCCGAAGACCGCGGCCTCGGCGCCGATCCGCACGTCGCAGGCCATTGCCAGCTCGCAGCCGCCGCCGAAGGCGATCGAGTTGACCGCGGCGATCGTCACCACGCCGGCCTTGCCGAAATCGCGGAAGAGCGCGTGCGCCTTGTTGATCAGCTCCGCCCCGCTCTCCTGGTCGAGCGTCGTGAACGCCTTGATGTCGGCGCCGGCCGAGAAGACGACCGGGACCGAGGAGGCGATCACCATCGCCCCGATCTCATCGCTTCCCTTGACCCGGTTCCAGACCTTCGCCAGGTCCTCGATCACCTGCGGTGAGAGCGAGTTCATCGGCAGGTTGGCGAGCCAGGCGATCGCGACGTTGCCGCGCGTCTCCAGCTTCACGGTGTCGGCCTGCTCGCCCTCGTCAGCCTGCGGGTAGGGGTAGAAGCCCTGGCCCGCGCTCAAGCCGTAGCGCCGCTGGGCGACCAGGCGCTTCAGCGTCGTCGGGGGGGTGAAGCGGTCGCCGTACTTCTCCTCCAGCTTCTCGATCGTCTCCAAGACCTGGTCGAGGCCGGTGACGTCGGCTTTCCAGAACGGCGGTAGCAGGCCTTTGCGCGGGTCGAGCCCGGCCCCGGCCATCATCCCGAGGTCAATGTCGCGGACCGAGCAGATCCCCTCCTCGACCAGCAGGCAGGCCTCGATCAGGGCGCGGCTGGAGAACATTGCCACCAGCTCGTCGCCGTCGGGCTGGGCGTCGCCGGGGATGTTCTGCTCGCCGTCCTTGAAGAAGCCCTCGCCGCCGCTCTTGACGCCGAGCTTGCCTTCGCCAACGAGGCCCTGCAGGCCCTTGTGGACGTAGAAGTGCTCGCCGTAGGACTCGTTCAGGTGTTCGGCGACGTGCAGGACGGTGTCGAGCCCGAGCAGGTCGGTGAGGAAGAACGGGCCCATCGGGGCCAGCTGGGCGCCGGCGATCGCCTCGTCGATCGCCTTCAGCGACAGCCCTTGCTCCTCCTGGGCGCGCCAGATCTCCCCCATCGTTGCCATCAGGATCCGGTTGACGACGAAGCCGGGGACCTCGCCGCAGACGATCGGCTGCTTCTTGATCGCCTGGGCGAAGTTGTAGGCGGCGGTGGCGGTCTCCTGCGAGGAGTCCTCGCCGACGATCACCTCGACCAGCGGCATGATCGAGGCCGGGTAGAAGAAGTGGAAGCCGACGACCTTGTCGGGCCTCAGCGTCGCCTCGCCGATCTCGGTGATCGAGAGCGAGGAGGTGTTGGAGGAGAGGATCGCGTGGCCGGGGGTGACCGCGTCGAGGTCGCGGAAGACGGCCTGCTTGATCTCCATCTTCTCCGGGACCGCCTCAATTACGAAGTCGACGTCGCCGAACTCCTCATAAGAGGTGGTGCCGGTGATGTTCCCCAGCACCTCGGCCAAGCGGGCGTCGGCCTGCTCCTGGGTCAGCTTCTCCTTCTTGACCAGGCGAGCGAGCTGCCCCTCGGTGACGCCGCGGGCTTTCTCGACGGCCGCATCGACGAACTTCTGGTCGATGTCTTTGACGACGACGGGGATGTCGGCGGCGGCGATCGCCTGCGCGATCTCCCCGCCCATGGTGCCGCCGCCGACGACGGCGGCCTTCGATACGAACATGAAGAGTGGTCCCTCTCTTTTTCGGCTTGATCATGCGGCGCGGGCCGCGGGAACCGCAGGCTATAGAGATGCCTGCGGTTCCCGCTGATTCGCCCCTAGAGGAGGACCTGCGGCTCTCCCTCCTCGACCTCTTCGACCGGGTCCCCTTCCTCCTCCGGCTTGAACCGCTGGTAGGCGAAGGCGCCAGCCAGCAGCAAGAGGCCGAGGGCGACGAAGGAGAGTGCCCGGGCCAGCTCTTCGAGCTCGGAGAGGTCGTAGGTCCAGACCTTGACGATCGCCACCGCCAGCAGGGCGAGGCCGCCGAGGCGGGCTTTCCAGGAGTGGCGGACCATGCCCCAGACGACTGCGCCGAGGCCCGTCGCCGTCCAGAAGGCGGAGAGCCAGGACTGGCCGATCTCGCGGGCTTCGCCGCCGGCGTTGTCGCCGATCACGTCGATGATCGCTACCGAGCCGAGGTAGACGAAGCCGAGGGCCCCGACGTAACCGGCGACGGTCCCCACCTTCGGCTCGACCTCGCGGCCCCAGTACCAGCAGGCGAGCGCCGCACCGGTGCAACAGGCGATTGCGGCCAAGGCGCTGCCGAGGTCGTCGACGCCTTCGGCGATCGCGGTCGGCGGTACCTCGACCGCCAGCATGTGGACAATTCCGAGACCGAGGAAGACGAGTGCCCCGGTCAGCAGCCGCTCGGCGCTCGAGAGCAGCGCCGGGGATGAGCGATCGACGCGCGTCGCCAAGTAGGCGAGCGCCGCGGCCGCGGCCGACCACGCTGCCACCAGGGCAGGCCCGTCGAAAGCGCTAGCGCAGCCGATGGAGGCAAGGCAGATCCCGCCGGCGATCAACAGCGAGCCGACTTCGCGGTGGACGCCGAAGCGGATCGCGGCCCCGCCAAGCGCTAGGTGAGCGGCGGCGAATCCGAAGAGCCAGGCGTTGAAGGCGAGGTCGGAGCTGTCTTCGAGGACGATGCAGCCCAGGAGGGCAATCAACACGCTGCTACTGAGCAACAGCAACGAGGAGGAAACCGGCAGGCCGTCCCGATTGCGGGTCCGCAGCTCGTAGCCGAACGCGGCAGCCACGTAGAGGACCCAGAACCCGATCAGAACCGCGAGTAGAAGGGCCACGGGTTCGAGTGGCTGAGGATCTCCCTCGAAGGAGATGAAGCCGCTGTTGTAAATCCAGGCAACCAACTGCGGCGCGGAGAAAGCGAAGGTGCCGAGCGCCAGCCAGTTCCAGCGCTGCCAGAGCAGAACGCCGACGCTTGCCGCGAGGGCCACGGCCACGAAGGCGATCGTGCCGCCGTCGATATGGGTGCCAGCGAAGACCGGCGCCGCCAGCGCCCCCAAAATCCCGACGCTCGCGACCAGCATCGAGGACCAGCGGACGGCGATGCAAACGCCAACCACGCCGATTAGCGCTGCTGCCTCGATCCCGAACAACGGCGAGATCAGGTCATAGGTCTGCGTCGCTACAACGGTCGTCGCATATAAGCCCGGCAGCGCGATGGCGACGGCCATCCGGGCGACCTCGAGGCGGCCCTTCTTTTCGTGCAGCCAGACCCCGAGGCCGAGGAGCAGCAGCGAGCCGAAGGCGGCCATCAGGACCCGGACCTCCTCGGTGAACCAGCTGCTGTCCACCGCGCTGCGCATCAGGAAGATCACCCCGAGCAGGGTCGCGAGGCCGCCGATCCAGGCCAGGACACGGCCGCCAAAGACCCGCTCGAACTCGATACGGGTGATCGGGTTACCCGACGGCGGTGGCGCCTGCCTCGGCGGTCCCTCAGACGAAGGTCTGAAAGCGGGCGGCATGTCGTATCTCGGGTCTTCGTTCATGGCTTGCTCCTAACGGTTGATGAAGAGGCTTATTGACCGACGGTCAACACCGTAGCAATCTTGTCAACCAGTGGTCAACAAGCCGTTACACTTACTGGCCATGAGCGAGCCCTCTTACCGCCGGATGGACGTTGACGAGCGGCGCCGGCAGCTGCTGGAGCGCGGCGCCGAGCTCTTCACCAGCCGCCCCTACGACGAGCTTTCGATGAACAAGATCGCCGCCGAGGTAGGGATCTCGAAGGCGCTGCTCTACCACTATTTCCCCAGCAAGCAGGCATTTTTCGAGGAGACGCTGAGCGTCTGGGCCGAGGAGCTGCGGCAGCGGACCGCACCGGACCCCGACCTGCCACCGATCGAGCAACTGCAGGCGAGCCTCGGGGCCTTCCTGGCGATGGTCGAGGAGAACGCGGTCGCCTACCGCAACCTGATGGACAGCGCCACCGGCGTCACCGAGATCCGCGACCTGGTCGACCAGGTGCGCCGGCAGACGGCCGAGCGGATCCTCCAGGGCCTCTACGACGGCGACCCGCCTCCTAAAGCCCGGATCGCGGTCAACGGCTGGCTTTGGTTCATGGACGGTGCTTGCCTCAACTGGATCGAGCACCGCGACGTCAACCGGGAGGAGCTGCGCGACCTCCTGCTCGGAGTCCTGATGGGGTCGCTGGTCGCCGCCGACGCCCTGCCGGACGTTTCTCCGAGCACCTGAGGAACCCCCTTCAACTCCAAGAGGGAGGTTGTCGATAACCCTGCAATGCGAAGGCAGGGGAAGCTCTTCACGGTCTTGACCGCCCTGCTGGTCTGTGGCTCGATCGGCGCTGCTGAGCCGGTCAACGCTGCGATACCGCAGGCGAAGCTGCTTCCCGACGGCCGCGCGGTCGCTCCTCCCTCTGCCCCGCCGGCGGTGAAGGCAATGATCGAAGCCGCCAACCGGATCCGCCACCGCCCCTACGTCTGGGGCGGCGGTCACCGCAGCTGGAACTCGCGCGGCTACGACTGCTCGGGCTCGGTCTCCTACGTAATGCACGCCGCCGGCCTGCTCGAATCGCCGCTCGACTCGACCGGCTTCATGCGCTGGGGTGGCGGCGGGGGCGGCTCCTGGGTCCGCATCTACGCGAATAAGGAACACGTCTTCGCGGTGATCGCCGGCCTGCGCTGGGACACCTCCTATAGCGACGATGGTGATCGCAGCGGCCCCGGCTGGTCGGAATACCTCCGCCCCACCGGCGGCTTCCGCGTCCGCCACCCGCTCGGCATCTTCAAGGCGACCCCGCTCGCCTAGCCCTTCCGACTTTTGCCCCACCCCAGTGGGGTCAAACTCGGAAGCGGTGACAGCAGGGATAACCGCCGCGTCCCGAGGTTTGTACGGCGGTACAAAGGCGCGATTAAGACGGCCCCATTAGGCTCTGTGATGCTCTTTTCGAAGGACTGAGACTTTCGACAAATACGCGCTGGGACGAACCCCGAGCGCGCGCCTATTGGGGGAGATCCAAGAACCGATGACTCGTATTCGCCAGCAAAACGTGACCGCCGCGCAGTGGAGCTCCAACGGAGGGGCCCTCGGGGCGCAGGACTTGACGCTCCCGGAGAACAACCCCTTCGGGGAGAACGTCTTCTCGGTCGCCGTCCAGAAGGAGCGGCTGCCGAAGGACGTGTTCGAGAAGCTGCAGACGACGTTGGATGGCGGCGAGGCGCTTGACCCCAGCCTCGCTGACGCGGTTGCCGAGGCGATGAAGGAGTGGGCGCTGGAGAACGGCGCCACCCACTACACCCACATGTTCCAGCCGCTGACCGGCTCGACCGCCGAGAAGCACGACTCCTTCTTCGAGCCCGGCGGCGAAGGCAACGCGATCGCCGACTTCTCCGGCAAGGAGCTGATCCAGGGCGAGCCGGATGCCTCCTCCTTCCCCACCGGCGGCGTCCGCGCCACCTTCGAGGCCCGCGGCTACACCGCCTGGGACCCGACCAGCCCCGCCTTCATCCTCGAGAACCCGAACGGGGCGCTGCTCTGCATCCCGACCGCCTTCGCCTCCTGGACCGGCGAGGCGCTCGACGCGAAGATCCCGCTGTTGCGCTCGATGGACGCGCTCAGCCGCTCGGCGATCAAAGCGTTGCGACTGCTCGGCGACGAGGAGAGCCAGCGCGTCTTCACCACCGTCGGACCCGAGCAGGAGTACTTCCTGATCGACGAGCAGTATTTCTTCGAGCGGCCCGACCTGATCAGCACCGGCCGCACCCTCTTCGGCGCCAAGCCGCCGAAGGGCCACGAGCTCGACGACCACTACTTCGGCTCGATCCCGGAGCGGGTGCTCGCTTTCATGATGGAGTCGGAGCTGGAGATGCGGAAGCTCGGCATCCCGGTGAAGACCCGCCATAACGAGGTGGCGCCGGCCCAGTACGAGATCGCCCCGATCTTCGAGAACTCGAACGTCGGCTCCGACCACCAGCAGCTGCTGATGCAGACGCTGGAGAACGTCGCCCGCCGCTACGGCCTGATCTGCCTCCTGCACGAGAAGCCGTTTGCCGGCGTCAACGGCTCCGGCAAGCACAACAACTGGTCGATGGGGACGGACGCTGGCGCCAACCTGCTGAACCCGGGCGAGACGCCGGCCGACAACATCCACTTCCTCTTCTTCTGCACCGCGGTGATCCAGGCGGTCAACAAGCACCAGGGCCTGCTGCGGGCCTCGGTCGCCAACATCGGCCAGGACCACCGCCTCGGGGCCAACGAGGCGCCGCCGGCGATCATCTCGATCTTCCTCGGCGGCGAGCTCGAAAAAGTCTTCGAGGCGATCGCCACCGGCGAAGGCGACCCGAACACGCCGGCCTCGTTCCTCGATCTCGGGGCGACGGTGCTGCCGCCGCTGCCGATGGATGGCGGCGACCGCAACCGAACCTCGCCGTTCGCCTTCACCGGCAACAAATTCGAGTTCCGGGCGCTGGGATCGAGCATGTCGCTCGGCTTCCCGAACACGGTCCTCAACACGATCGCCGCCGAGGCGATCGACGAGCTCGCCGGCAAGCTCGAGGCGAAGCTGAACGGCGGCGAGCAGATGCCGCAGGCCGTGATCGAGATCGTCAAAGAGAGCTACCTGGCCAACAAGGTGGTCTGCTTCGGCGGCGACAACTACTCGGATGAGTGGCACCAGGAGGCCGAGCAGCGGGGGCTGAAAAACCTCAAAACCACCCCCGACGCGCTGCCCGAGGTGGTCTCCGAGCAGACCGTCCGCACCTTCGAGAACTACGACGTCCTTTCGAAGGGCGAGCTCGAGTCCCGCTACGAGGTCTGGGTCGAGCAGTATTGGCTGCGGGCCAACATCGAGGCGGAGACTGCCTTCTCGATCGCCAAGACGATGATCCTGCCGGCGGCCCTCCGCCACCTGGCCCTGATCGGCGAGGCCGGCGTCAGCTCCCTCGAGGGCGAAGTCCGCGGTCTGGTCGACGAGCTGGTCGCCGGCCTCGGCGAGCTGGAAGCGGCAAACGCCGATCCGGGCCTCGAGGGCCTGGAGATGGCGGTCCACGCCCGCGACAAGCAGCTGGCGGCGATGGACACGGTCCGCGAGGCAGCCGACAAGCTCGAGCGCGTCGTCGCCGACGACCTCTGGCCGCTGCCGAAGTACGAGGAGATGCTGTTCATCAAGTAGCTGCCTAAGGGCCGTCCTCGCCGTCGTCCTTGACGGCGCGCCAGATGATGTAGCCGATCAGGGCGAGGCCGAGGATCGGGATCAGGCCGCCGAGGACGGCCCACCAGGTCTCAGCTGCTGCGAAGAGAAGCATCGGGCGCGATCATGACGCCCGTTCCTTAACGCGCATCTTCAGGCCTTCGACCGGCGAGAGCGTCGGCATCTGACGGATCGTGACGGTGCGGCCGGGGAGGGCCTCCATGCGCAGGCGCTGGAGTAGCTTCGTCGCCACCAGCTTCACCTCGGTTTGGCCGAAGCGCTTGCCGATGCAGATGCGCGAGCCGCCGCCGAAGGGGACGTAGGCGCCGCGGGGCAGAGCGGCCTTGCGCTCGCGGGTGAAGCGCTCGGGGATGAAGGCCTCGGGCTCGGGGAAGACCTCCGGCAGGCGGTGGCTGGCCCACGAGCAGTAGTTGACGTAGGCGTCGCGGGGGACGGTGTAGCCGCCGAACCCGAACTCGCGGATTGCTCGCCGGGGCCCGATCCAGGCCGGCGGGTAGAGGCGCAAAACCTCGTCGAGGACCATGTCGAGGTAGGGCATCTCCTTTTCCAGTTGCTGGGCCGAGGGCGACGCCCCTCCGAGCACCCGGTCCTGCTCCTCGTGCAGCCGCCGTACCACCTCCGGGTGGCGGGCGAGCTCGTGCAGCATGAAGGTGAGGGTCGAGGTCGAGGTGTCGTGGCCGGCGAACATCAGCGTCATCACCTGGTCGCGAATCTCGGTGTCGCTGAATTCCTCGCCGCCGGCGCCACGGGCGCGGACGAGGAGGCTGAGGATGTCGCGGCGCTCAGAATCGGGCTTGGCGCGGCGGCGGGCGATCTCGCTGAAGACGATCTCGTCGAGGACGGCGCGGGACTGGGTCATCCGGCGCCAGGGCGATCCGGGTCCGCGGACCAGCCGCAGGTGGAAATCGATGCCGTAGTAGCCGAGGGCGCGCTCGAAGTTATGGGCCGCGGCGGCGCCCTTGCCGGCCTCGTCCGGGTCGAGGCCGAGTAGCGCCCGCATCGCAATCCGCATCGCCAGCGAGCGCATCCACTCGTAGACGTCGACGACCTCGCCGACGGGGAGATCCGCGATCGCCTCGTCGGCCTCGATCGTCATCGCCTCGGTGGCGGCGGCGACCTGCTCGCGGTGGAAGGCGGGCATCATGATCGCCCGGGCGCGGTCGTGGAACTCGTCGTCGACGGTGAGGAGGCCGTCACCGAGCAGCGGGATCAAGTCGCCGAAGCTCGACTCGCGCCAGTGGAAGCTCTCCGGATGGGCGACGGTGACGAAGTGATTGGCCTCCGGCCCGAGCATGAAGACGACCCGCGAGTGCAGTAGCCGCAGGCTGAAGATCGGCCCGAACTCTTCGTAGGCGCTGAGCAGGAGCGGCAGCGGGTCATGCGCGATCTGATGCGTCCGCGCCCAGCTGAAGTCGGTGTGCCCCGGGGGGAACTTCCCCCGCTCCCGCCACTCCTCCCAGAGGTCGCTGACCACCCGCCGAACCGGGTTCCCGGACATCTCCGGCGGACGCGCGACCGGCGCCGTGGTGTCGATCGTGGCCATTGCGCCGAATCGTAACTGGCTGCCCAGCCAGTTACGACGACTCAGGCCGCGGAGGCGGCGAGTTGGCCGCAGGCGGCGTCGATGTCGCGGCCGCGGGTGAGGCGGACGGTGGCGGTGATTCGGTGCTCGGCGAGAATCGCGCGAAAGGCCTCGATCCGCTCCGGCGAGGAGCCGTCGTAGCTGCCAGTCGGGTTGTAGGGGATGAGGTTGACCTTGTAGCCGCGGGGATCGAGCAGGGCGGCGAGCTCGCGGGCGTGCTCGGGGTGGTCGTTGATGCCGTCGAGCATCACGTACTCGACGAAGACCTTGCGCCGCCGGGCGGCCCGGTAGCGGTCGCAGGCAGCGAGCACCTCGGCGATCGGGTAACGCTCGTTGACGGGCATGATCTGGGAGCGCAGGCCGTCAATCGGCGCGTGCAGGGAGAGGGCGAGGCTGATCGGCATCTCGCACTCGGCGATGCGGTCGATCCCCGGCACCCAGCCAACGGTCGAGATCGCGGTGCGGCGGTGGGTGACGCCGAGGTCGGGCAGCAGCTCGCAGGCGGCAAGAACGTTGTCGATGTTCATCGTCGGCTCCCCCATCCCCATGAAGACGACGTGGTCGATCTGCTCGAGGCGGCGGAAATGGAGCGCCTGGTCGAGGATCTCGTCGACCGTGAGGTTGCGGCCGAACTTCATCTGCCCGGTTGCGCAGAAGGTGCAGGTCAGCGGGCAGCCCGACTGTGAGGAGAGGCAGACCGAGCGCCGGCCGTCCCGGTAGCGCATCAGCACCGCCTCGATCGGCCGTCCGTCGACGGTGTGGAAGAGGGTCTTGACCGTGCCGTCGTCGGACTTCGCCTCGGCGGCGACGTTGAGCGTCGACAGCGGCACCCCAGCCTCCAGCCGCTCCCGCAGCGCCCCCGGCAGGTTCGTCATCTCCTCGTAGGAGCCCGCCCCGCGCGCCACCCACTCCCACACCTGCTTCACGCGGTAGGAAGGCTCGCCGGTCTCGGCCAGCGTCGTTGCGAGCAGCTCGCGGTCCATCCGGCGAGTGTAGGGAGGGGCTACATCCCGAGCGCGTCGGCGAGCAGGTCAACCTGCTCCGGGTCGCTCGCGCTCGGGAAGAGGAAGAGCTCCTGGCAGCCGACCGACTCGAAGGCGGCGACATATTGCTGCACCGTCTCCGCATCCTTGGCGGCCGAGTCGGCGATGTAGCCGGCGACCTCGTCGCCGAGCCAGGCGTAGTAGTCGGTGAGGTAGGCCTGGGCGTCCTCCTCAGCGCGCTCGCCAAGCGAGTAGTAAGCGAGGGCGGCGTTCTGCGGCTCCTCGCTGCGGTCGGACTGCGACCAGGCCGCCTCGAATCCCTCCCGCCACTCGGCGAACTGTTCCGGCCCGGCACCCGCGGCGATCCAGCCCGCGCCGAAGCGGGCGGCACGCTTGTACGACGCCTCGACCGAGCCGCCGATCAGCACCCGCGGCGGCGAATCGTGATCGGGTCCCACCTCTTCGCCCTCCCAGATCTCCTCGATCCGCTCGAGCATCTCGTCGAGTTCCCGTCCCCGGCTTCCCATCTCCAGTCCGGTGACCTCGTAATCGTCCTCGCGGCCGCCGAGTCCGATCCCCAGCGTCATCCGCCCCTCGGAAAGCTTGTGGATGCTGGCGACCTGCTTGGCGAGCGCCACCGGGTTGCGCCGCAGCGGCCCGAGAAGGACGGTGGTCGCGAGGCCGATCCGCTCGGTCACGGCCGCCGCGGCGGCCAGCGAGACCAGCGGCTCGAGGTTCGGATAGGCGACGCGGTCGATCGTGCCGAGGCTGGAGAAGCCACGCGCCTCCGCCCTCCGCGCCCACTCCGTCAGCTCTTTTCCGCTCGTGCCGGGGACGGCGTTGGGAAGACCGATCGCGACCTTCATCTACAGACTCCTTCCGACTGGCTCCAGGATTCGGCAACCCTAGCTACCCGCTTTCGCCGGCTGGAAAGGCGGTGTCGACCGGCGAACTGGTGACGGGAATCACAGACGCCTGGCTACAGCAGGCACGAACGTTGGCTGGTCAACCAGCTCGGCCGGGCCGAGCTCAGAAGAGGGAGCAGAGATGGGCGACTACACGGTGAAGAAGATCGACGAGATGGAGGCGGTGTACCTCGGGGCGTTCAAACGGGCTCGGGCGGAGCTCGGGGTCGAGTCCTTTGGCTTGCAGGTGATCGACATGCCGCCGAACTTCGACGGCTATCCCGAGCACGACCACGCCGAAGACGGGCAGGAGGAGGTCTTCTTCGCCCTGCGCGGCGGCGGCGAGATCGAGATCGAGGGGGAGCGGTTCCCGCTCAACCCCGAGACCATGGTCAGGGTCGCCAGCGGAACCAAGCGCAAGGTCTGGCCGGGGGACGAGGGCATTCGCCTGGTAATCATCGGCGGCATCCCGGGCGCGCTCTACGAGGCACCGGCGGTCAGCCGGCTGGGCGAGCCGGACCCGATGGCGGCCTGAGCTCGAAGCCCTCGCAGCGGAGGACCGGCAGCCGCGGATAGCGCGGAAACGCTGGGTCCTCCCGCGAGCGCTGACAGAGGGAGAAGACCGAGCCGCGCGTGTTTGGGACCAGCTGCTGGTGGCGGCATTGGTCGCAAAGACCGGCGGGCTGTCGCGTGGTCGCCATCCACGAAGCAGGCTAGCTTTGGCCAGGTGACCCGAGCAGCGACCCTCTTTGACGCCGACGCGGCCTCCTACACCGGCACGGTCGAGGTGCTGGGCGTCATCTACCGCGCCGAGGACGACGGCTACGCCGTGCTCGAGGTGCAGGAGGTCGAGTCCGGCGAGGGCTTCGCCCTGGTCGGCCCGGTCGCCCACCTCGATCCCGGCAGCCGGGCCGAAGTCAGCGGCGAGTGGCAGACCCACAACCGCTACGGCCGCCAGCTGCGGGCGCAGGGGGCGCTTCCGCTCGACCCCGCCGACCGCGACGGCCAGGTCGCCTACCTCAGCTCGCTGCGCCACATCGGCCTCAAACGGGCGGAGCGGCTCTGCGACGAGTACGGCGAGGTAGTCCTGCAGAAGATCGCCGCCAACCCGGAAAGCGTCTTCGCCTCCCTGCGCGGGGTCAGCGCCGACCAGGCAGCCGCCGCGGCCCAGTCCTGGTATGCGAGCCGGGCGATCCGCGACCTGCACGTGCAGCTGGCTCCACACGGCCTCGCCCACCTGGCAGCGCCGATCCACGCCCGCTACGGCGAGAACTCGATGGCGATCCTGCACGAGGACCCCTACCGCCTGACCGAGGTCTCCGGGGTCGGCTTCGCTCGCGCCGACAAGATCGCCCTCGCCGCCGACGTGCCACCGGAGTCGAGCCGCCGCGCGCAGGCCGCCGCCCTCTACGCGCTGATCGAGGCCGAGGGCCAGGGCAACAGTTACCTGCCGCTGAAGGAGCTGACGCGGCGGACCGCCAGGCTGATCGGGGTCGCGGCCGACCCTGACGTGCTGGCCCAGGCGCCGGGGCTGGTCACCGACGAAGGGCGCATCTACCGCGAGCCGACCCTGGCGAGTGAGCAGGCCGTCGCCGCCACCTTGGCTGCCCGCGCCGCCGCTCCCCCCCATCTTGAGCACGACCCCGGCGAAGAGCCGGGAGAGAAATTGACCGACGAGCAGTGGGCGGCGGTTCGGGCAACCTTCGAGGCCCGCGTCTCGGTGCTGACCGGCGGCCCCGGCGTCGGCAAGACCGAAACGACGCGGGCGATCGTGGCGGAGGCCGAAGCCGCCAACGCGACCATCGCCCTTTGCGCCCCGACCGGGCGGGCGGCGCGGCGGCTGGAGGAGACGACCGGCCACGAGGCGAAGACGATCCACCGCCTGCTCGAGTGGATGCCGGGCCGCGAACCCGCTTTCCGCCCCGGCCGCCCCCTCCCGGTCGACCTGGTGATCGTCGACGAGTCCTCGATGCTGAACCTGCGCCTTGCCGAGGTCCTGCTCGGCGGTCTCGCGGAGACCACCCACGTCGTTTTCGTCGGTGACGCCGACCAGCTGCCGCCGATCGGCGCCGGTAAGCCGTTCGAGGACCTGATCTCCTCCGGTGCGGTGCCGGTGGTGCGGCTGACCCAGATCTTCCGCCAGGCGGCGCGCTCGATGATCACCACCGCCGCCCACGAGATCAACCAGGGGCGCCAGCCCCATCTCGAACCCGGTCCGGAGCAAGACCACGACTTCTTCTTCATCGAGCGGGGGACGCCGGAGCGGGCGCTAGAGACGGTGGTCGAGGTGGTCTCCGAGCGGGCGCCGGCGAAATTCGCCGTCGACCCGATCCGCGAGGTCCAGGTGCTGGCGCCGATGTACCGCGGCGCGGTCGGGATCGACGCCCTCAACGAGCGCCTGCAGACCGAGCTCAACCCCGACGGCAAGCCGGCCCTCAACGACCGCTTCCGGATCGGCGACCGCCTCATCCAGACCCGCAACTCGCACGAGCTCGGGCTGATGAACGGTTCGATCGTCTTCCTCCGCGAGGACGACCCGAACGAGGAACAGATCGTCGTCGACACCGATGACGGCGGCAGCCTCGTCATCCCCTACGGCGAAACCACGACGCTGCGCCTCGCCTACGCGATCTCGGTCCACAAGGCGCAGGGCTGCGAGGTGCCGGTCGTCGTCGCGGTCTGCCACCGTTCCCACTCGCGGATGCTGAACCGCCCGCTGCTCTACACCGCGATCACCCGCGCCCGCAGCAGCTGCGTCCTCGTCGGCGACCAGGCCGTCCTCGCCTCGGCAGTGCGCCGCGATGACAGCGGCGGCCGCCACTCGGGCCTGGCGGAGCGACTCGCCGGCTAGGACGGGCTCGCGCTGCCCTCCGCCAGGCACGGACCCACTTCGACGTCCCATTCGTCGACTAGGCCAATCTGCTTCGACCCGCCGGTCACCATGTGGACCTGAACTTCGCTTGGCATGACACAGCGGGGGATGTAGACGCTGAAGTAGCCGAACGGTTCCTTGGCCCCTATCGCGTGCATGAGCTTGCCGTGCACCGTCGCCAGCATCACGCCTTCGATTATCTGCTTGCCGTGGATGCTGGCCCAGACCCCCGACACCCGGCCGGGCACGGGCCCCACCAGGACGGTCGAGTTCGCTTCGTGGTGGAAGTAATGCACGCAGCCGGGCCGTTCGCACAAGTGCGTCCATCTGGAGCCATCGTGCTCGCACTGTGCACCGAGAATTTCTTCACGCGGGGCGCTGTAAAAGGAGACGCAGGACCCTCCCCGCTTTGTCGGGTAACCGACGATGGCCGAGTCAAGGTCGACCTTGTCGGGCTCACACGTGAGAGCGATCGCGGGCCGGGGGCCGCTCGACCATACGGCGGGAGCATCGGGGACATGAGGGGCGACGCGCCCGCCGAAGCGGCACGGAGCCGGGGGGCGCGCCTTGGCTGCGGTCACATCTTCGTCGCTTGAAGCGCCGCAGCCGCCGATCGCGCTGCCGAGGACGACAAGCAGGATCAAGCTCAGCAGAATCCCAATCCGCTCCCCCTCCCTGCTCCATGAGTTCTCCTGAACACTCATTGGACTTCGTTCATTTTGCCAGTAAATAGCCTAGGTGGGTGGAGAAGGCCCGCATCCCCTGGATGGAGCTCGCGATCACCCTGGCCGGGATTGCGCTCCTGGCCTTAATGGCCTTCGCAATCGACCCGCTGCACGAGGCGGTCAAGGCGGCTCTGCAAGGCGATAACGCTGAGGTCCGCCACCAGATCGACCGGCTCGGCGCCGCCGGACCGCTGCTGATCCTCGCCCTCACTCTCCTGCACGCGGTCGTCTTCTATCCCGCCGAGATCGTCGACGCGGCGGCCGGCTTCGCCTACGGCTTCTTCCCTGCCCTGCTGCTGATGATGGTCGGCTGGGTCCTCTCCGGACTGATCTGCTGGGCGATCGGCCATCGGGTCGCGCGGCCACTACTCGACCGTTGGTTCGGCGCTGAGCGTTTCGAGCGGGCGGAGCGAGCGATCGAGCGGGGCGGGCCAACCCTGCTGCTGGCGATGCGGCTGATACCGATCCTCCCGTTCAGCATCGTCTCCTACGCAGCCGGCGCCGCCCGCGTCTCCGCCTGGCGCTTCACCTGGACTACCGCAGTCGGCTACCTGCCGATCACCGCAATCTCCGTCTACTTCGGCACCCGCCTCGAGGGCCTCTCGGTGACCGACCCGCTTGTCTTCGGCAGCGCCCTGGCACTGCTGGCCCTCCTAGGCATCGGGCACTGGGCGGCCCGTCGAACGGGCGCTAACTCGGGACGATCCGAAAGCGAAAAGCTGCCGGCGTCGGATCGGTGAGGCCGTCGACGCTGCGGGCTTTGACCTTCAGCAGGTGACCTCCGGCAGCGAGCCGGCGGACGAACCGCCCTCGGCATGCACGGAAGGCGGAGCGATCGACCTTGCAGAGGAAGGTGGCGCCGCGCTGATTAGAGCCGAAGCGGAAGACGACTCGGACTCGGGCCAGGTCCGTGCGCAGGAGCTTCGGGGGGTGCCGGAGGATCTTAGTGTTGGGAGCGACTGAGCCGACATGGTTGTGCACAGGGCCTGGAGCCGGCATTGATTCGGCAGTCGGGGTCTGCGTGTCCGGCAGCACTTCGATAGGGGCCGGATCGATCCCCCCATGGTTTTCCGCATTGCCAGGCACAGTCGCCTCGAGAGCCGCATTCGCGTCGAGCAGCCCGGCCCCCACCGCCTCGGCTTCGAAGCTGCCAACCGAGCGAGCAGTGTCGCTCAGTTGCGAACGCACCTCCTCGGGAGTAAGACTCGGGTTCCGCTCCAGGAGCAGAACTGCCGCCGCCGCTGCATGCGGCGCGGCAGCCGAGGTCCCACAGAAGCGCCACTTAGCGCCCGAGGGGGAGGCGAAGAAGGTGGTGACGCCGCAGTCGGTGGCGACGAAGTCGGGCTTCTGGATGATTTCCGGCGACCCGAGCTTCGGCGCCGGTGAACTTCCGGCGACGGGCGCGTATTCGTGCCTTACCGGTCCCCGCGAGGAATATCTCTCAGGCGCCGATTCGGTGTTGAAGCGAACGGCGCCGACGCTGATCGCGGCCGCCGACCCGGCATGCCCGAAGATCGTCGGCCCGACCACATCACCCCCCGAAGAAACCGGGTACTCGACTTCGTCCACGCCGCCCCCGTTCTCCAGCAGAGCGAACTTCAACCGCGGTTTGGCAGTCAGCGAGGCTGCTGGGTTGCAGGCCGCGAAACAGCGGTTGACAGCAAGCCGCACGATCGCCGTTTCGCTTGGCGATTCGTTTTCCCAAGAGACCAACTCGACCGGTTTTCCGCCGCTGACGTTGTTCCGAATCGATTCCGCCAAGACCTGTCCGCTGCTGCCCAGGAGGAACGCATCGAGGTCACTTTCAACCCCGAACCAGGGTTCGGCCCACTGCAAATCGAGGGTCAGCGTCGATTTGGGTTCGACGGCGATCCAGTACGTGTCATCGGTTCCCGGACCTGGATCGAAGTCCATGCAGTGGGTTTCGGTCAAGCCGACAGCGCTGGGACAGGTTCCGGCGTCACGGAATTCCGGCGCTTCCCAGGAGGCGATTTCGTGGCCTTCGTGGTCGAAGAGGTTGTCGTTGCCCGCAGCGGAGAGATAGGAGACGCCTTCAGAGGTCACCTTGTTCACAGCCGCAGCGATCGGGCCGTCCTGGAAGAACGGCTCTTCGAACCAGGCGACGTCGTCGACGATGACCTTGGCCCCCGCCCCCCCGGTGGAGGTCGGACGGGCCAGGCGTTCGATGTTTTTCGCGAACGATTCTTCGCTGGTGAAGGCAGTCGCGAACGCTAGTTGTGCCTCGGGCGCGAGATCGTGGACGATCTGCAACATCGCCCTCCCCTCATCGTCCCCTCCAGCAGGTCCCTCCGCAAGCACGCTCACCGGCAGTTGCTGGCCAGCGCATGGATTTGCCGTGCCCGGCAGATCCCCCGAGGCGACGTCGGTCGCGGCACTCGTCGCCGCGCCTTTGTCACGGTTGTAGGAATCCGACAGGACGCCAACGGTACCTCCGGTCCCACGAAGTCCGAAAGCTTCGCGGGCCTGTGCGACCCGTAGCTGCCAGAGCCCCTCAGACACGGCAGCGCCCCCTTCGCAGGTTCCTTCGCCGACGCCATAGACAATCGGCTCCCGCTGCTCCCAGACTGCCCGCACATCTGGCACCGAGGCGACGGCGTTCAGCTCTTCGGGTGCCACCGCCAGCGTCGCCGTCTGCTGAGCGGCATCGGCGCTGACGATCTCCGCCCCTTGTGCCTGCAGATCGGCGAGGACAGCGGTCGGGTCCGCGCCGAGACGGACGCTAACCACTAGCCGTCTGCCATCCCTGAGGAGGGCGGCGGGCCCGCTCCTCGGAACGCTGACAACGTCGGCCTGCGCCGCGAGACCTTTGGCCGCAACGGCGGGCTCCGCGAGCTTTGCCAGCAGCGGCGAGAGCGGCCCGTGACTCTTGGCGACAGGGGTCGCTGCACCGGCACCTGCGGGCACGGCGGTGGCGAAGGCGACCGCGAGCAAGAGCGACCGCAGTCCGAAGTGGTTGAGGCGCAACCCCTGAGCCATCGTCTTCATTGTTATCGGTCGCTCTGCCTCTCGCCTAAATGGGCGGCTACTACAGACTGAACGCCGTTTGATCCTGCTACGGTCCCTTCCGTTAGGGCCGGTAAAGACCGGCGAAAGTCGTGCGTAGCGCTCGCAGTCGTTGCTTTTGCATCCTCCGCGTTCGCAGCACATGAAGTGGAGGCAATGCATGCCCACTGGAACTGTCAAGTGGTTCAGCGACGACAAGGGTTACGGGTTCATCACGCCCGACGACGGCTCGAAGGACGTCTTCGTTCACCACAGCGCCATCATGGGAGAGGGCTTCCGCTCTCTGACCGAGGGCGCCAAAGTGAGCTACGAGTCCGAAGAAGGCCCCAAAGGCCCGGCCGCCGCGAGCGTTCAGCAGCAGTAGTCGCTAAACGCTTCCAGTAGTGCGAAGCCCGCCTCTACGGCGGGCTTCTTCTTGCTTGGAGCCCGGCTTTCCCTACCCTCACTCGTTCATGAGCACCGCCAGAGAAGACCTCAGAAACGTCGCGATCATCGCCCACGTCGACCATGGGAAGACGACTCTGGTCGACGCGATGCTGTGGCAGACCGGCACCTTCCGCAAGGGCCAGGACGTCGCCGAGCGGGTGATGGACTCGATGGACCTCGAGCGCGAGAAGGGGATCACGATCCTCGCCAAGAACACTGCGGTCAGCCGCGACGGCGTCAAGTTCAACATCGTCGACACTCCCGGGCACGCCGACTTCGGCGGCGAGGTCGAGCGGGCGCTGACGATGGTCGACGGCGCGCTCCTCCTGGTCGACGCCTCCGAGGGCCCGCTGCCGCAGACGCGCTTCGTCCTGCGCAAGGCGCTGGAGCGCAAGCTGCCGATCATCCTCGTTGTCAACAAGGTCGACCGCCCCGACGCGCGGATCGACGAGGTGGTCGACGAGGTCTACGAGCTCTTCATGGACCTGGACGCCGACTCCGAGCAGATCGACTTCCCGATCGTCTTCACCAACGCAAAAGCGGGCTGGGCCTCGATGGAGCAAGGCGTCGAGGGCACCGACCTCTCCCCTCTGCTCGACCTGATGCTGGAGAAGATCCCGCCGCCCCAGTACGAGGCCGAGGCGCCGCTGCAGGCACATGTGACGAACCTCGACGCCTCGCCTTACGTGGGGCGATTGGCGATCTGCCGCGTCCACCAGGGGAAAATCCGCTCCGGCCAGCAGATCGCCTGGTGCCGCGCCGACGGCAGCGTCCAGCGGGCGGCGGTCTCCGAGCTTTATGTGACTCAGGGCCTGGAGCGGGTCGCCGCCGAGGAGGCGGGGCCGGGCGAAATCATCGCCGTCGCCGGGATCGAAGAGGTGACGATCGGCGAGACCCTGGCGGATCCAGAGGATCCGCGACCCCTGCCAGTGATCACCGTCGACGAGCCCTCGCTCTCGATCGTGATCGGAATCAACACTTCGCCGCTGGCCGGCACCCAGGGGGGTGACAAGCTGACCGCGCGGCAGCTTCGGTCGCGCCTCGACGCCGAGCTGGTCGGCAACGTCTCGCTGCGGGTCAACGACACCGAGCGCCCCGACGCCTGGGAGGTCCAAGGCCGCGGCGAGCTGCAGCTGGTCGTACTGCTGGAGATCATGCGCCGTGAGGGCTACGAGCTGACCGCCGGCCAGCCGCAGGTGGTGACGCGCGAGATCGAAGGTCAGATGCACGAGCCGGTCGAGCGACTGGCGATCGACGTGCCCGAGGAGCACGTCGGGGATATCACCCAGATGCTGGCGGCGCGCAAGGGCCGCCTCGAGCAAATGGTCAACCACTCGACCGGCTGGGTGCGGATGGAGTACCTGGTCCCCGCCCGCGGCCTGATCGGCTTCCGCACCGAGTTCCTCACTGCGACCCGCGGCAGCGGCCTCCTGCACCACGTCTTCGACCGCTGGGAGCCCTGGGCCGGGGAGCTGCGTACTCGTCAGACCGGCTCCCTGGTGGCGGACCGCCGAGGCCAGACCGCTGGCTACTCGCTGATGAGCCTGCAGGACCGCGGCAGGCTCTTCGTCGGATCGGGCGAGGAAGTCTACGAAGGGATGGTCGTCGGGGAGAACTCGCGCTCCGAGGACCTTGACGTCAACCCGACGAAGGCCAAACAGCAGACCAATATGCGCGCTGCAAGCGCCGACGTCCTGGTGCGACTAGCGCCGCCGACCCGCCTCTCGCTGGAAGCCGCGATCGAGTTCGTCCGCGAGGACGAGTGCGTCGAAATCACTCCCGACGAGATCCGCCTGCGCAAGGTCGAGCTCGACAAAGTCACCCGCCTGAAGGCCGCGAAGCAGCGGGACAAAGCGCCGGCGCGCTAGGCGCTGAGGCATCCCGTCGCTGGTCGAGCAGGCGCGCGATCCGCTCCATCACCTCCCGTGGTTCCCGGTCCAGCCTAGGGCCGGTCACGCGCGTCGAGACGATCCCGTGGAGCAGCAGGTCCTCCTGGCGCATGCGGTCGCGCTCGAAGGCCGCGCGGGAGCCGTGGGTCTCGTAGACGTCTAGTTCGACGGCGAAGTGGTGCTTGGGCCAGTAGCAGTCGAGCTCGAAGCCGTGGATCACGAAGTTCGTGCGGGGTTGTGGGAGGCAGGCTTCGAGGCAGAGCTCGAGGAACCGCTTCTCCAGGGTGGAGCGAGTGAAGCTGGAGGGCTTGTAGAGCGCGATCGCCCTGCGCAAGCGCCCGTGGCCTTGGTGGCCAACCGTGCGCTCGAGGAGCTCTTCAACTGCCCGAAGATCGAACAGCTCCAGGTCTTCGCTGCGCTCGATCATCTTCTCCAGCCACTCGAAGCGCACGGTCGCGGCGAGGTCGAGGAGCGTGCGGGGGAGGGACGTGACCGGGATGTTTGCCCGAAGCGTCCGGTCCTCCGGGGCAAGGGTGCGAGCTTCGTGGAGTCGGAGTGGAGGGCGGGGCGTGCGGTAACTCGGAGCGCAAACAGAAGCAGGTAAGGGAGAGGTCTTCGTGAGGTCCCAGAGCCATGCGGCCGATACGTGGCTCAGGAGCGCGTTGGGTGCACAGGCGAGGACCGCCGCTAGGCACCGAGCATGGAGTGAGAGCCTCAAGTGGCCAACGGCGAAGACGCCCCGGTAGAGCGGATGCAACCGTCCCACCTTCACGGCTCGGTGGACCGCTGCCTTCGAATAACCGAGCGGCCCGGTCAATTGGCGTATCGAAACGACTCCGTGCTGCCGTTCCGCCAGGTCCGCAAGAGCGCTATGTCGACCTATCTCAAGGTGCTCCCCACGTTTGTCTCGCATAGCGGAACAAATGCGGGGAGCGCCCGACCCTCTCCCCCTACCCCGCAGCAGTTCGTCCCTCCACCCCGCTCCGAGCGCAAAAAAGCCGCCGGCCTGAGCCGGCGGCTTTCGGTGACGCTTGAGCCCTAGCTGTGGCTCGGGGCCTAGACCGTCGCTGCGGCCTGCTCGGACTGGCTCTGCTCGGACTCCGGCGCGCTAGGGGCGGGGGCCGGGGCGCTTTCCTGGCGGGGGAGCAGGACTTCTTTGGCGATCACAAGGCGCTGGATCTGGCTGGTGCCCTCGTAGAGCTGCATGATCTTCGAGTCGCGCATCAGTTTCTCGACCGGGTACTCCTTGATGAAGCCGTAGCCGCCGTAGACCTGGACGGCGTCGGTGGTGACCTCCATCGCCGAGTCGGCGGCGAAGCGCTTGGCCATCGAGGAGACCTTCGAGTTGCGGACACCCTGGTCGAGCAGGAACGCCGAGTTCCAGGTCAACAGGCGGGCCGCCTCGACCTTGGTCGCCATGTCGGCGATCATGAACTGGATCGCCTGGTGCATCGCGATCGGGACGCCGAATTGGACCCGTTCTTTCGAGTAGTCCGTGGCGTACTCGAGTGCCGCGCGGGCGATGCCGACGGCCATCGCCGAGACGCCGGGACGGGTCCGGTCGAGGGTCATCATCGCCAGTTTGAAGCCCTTGTTTTCCTCGCCGAGGAGGTTCTCGGCCGGGATGTCGACTTCGTCGAAGGAGATGGTCGCGGTGTTGGAGGCCCGCTGACCCATCTTGTCCTCCTTCTTGTCAACGGAGACCCCGGGGAGGTCGGCGTCGACGACGAAGGCGCTGATGCCGCGGTGGCCGGCCTCCGGGTCGGTCTTGGCGAAGACCGTGAAGTAGTCGGCGTAGGTGCCGTTAGTGATGAAGCACTTGGAGCCGGAGAGGACGTACTTGTCGCCGTTCTTCACGGCCTTGGTCTTCATCCCGGAGACGTCGGAACCGGCATCCGGCTCGGTTAGCCCGAAGGAGCAGAGCTTGGGGGATTCGCTCAGCATCCCCAAATACTTCTTCTTCGTCTCCTCGGAGCCGCCGAGGGTGATCGGGGCCGAAGCGAGCCCGTTGGCCGCCAGCGAGGTGCCGATGCCCGAGCAGCCCCAACCAAACTCCTCCTCGATCAGGCAGCCGGAGAGGTAGTCGAGGCCGGGACCGCCGTAGGCCTCGGGGATGTGGGTGTTCATCAACCCGACCTCCCAGGCCTTCTCGATCACGTCCTGCGGCCAGGTGCCGTCCTTGTCGTACTCCCAGGCGACGGGGCGCATGTCTTTCTCGGCGAAGCTGTGGGCCAGATCGCGCAGGTCCTTCTGCTCATCGGTGAGGGTGAAATCGACCACCGGTCGGTGCTCCTTTTCTTCGCGGTTCTTTTGAAGTTGCGAGGAGCGCCCCTGACAGGTGACGTTCCACTGATTGACTCGTCAGTCAACCGGCCCTCAAGGTTAGCGGACCGCCTGCCGGAATTGGCTCTTTACCCTTGAGCGATGGCACTCCCGCTGGCTCTTTCGGCGCTGCAGAAAGGAATGGCGCTGCTCCTGATCACGGGCGTGCTGGCGCCTCTGATCGGCTGGCTGCTGAAACGAGTCAGTGGCGGCTGGGAGACGATGGGCGGCGGCCCCTTCGCGATCCTCAACGAGCGCCCGCAGCGGCGCTCGGGCGGCGGCGAGAAAGTCGATCCGGCGATCCAGGCGGCCGAGGTACGGCAGATGCTGGAGGCGAAATCGGAGCGCCGCCGGCAACGGGGCGAAGCCCCGCTCGACGTCGAGGCGGAGGCCTCACGCCTGCTCGCCGCCGCCGAGCAGCCCCGCGGCGAGGAGGCGATGGACGCCGAGCTGCGGGCGGAGGTGCGCCAGCTCGTCGTTGCCCGCAACGAACGGCGGATGCGCGAAGGACTGGAGCCGCTCGACGTCGAGACGGAGACCGAACGGCAGCTGGCCGATCTCATAGGATCGGGTTGATGGCCGCCTCCGCAGAGAACGCCTACGAGGTCGAGGAGATGCTCAACCAGCCGGGCACCTATTTCAACCCCCAGAGCGAGGTCGTCGTCATCGTCGATGACTCCGCCGCGATCGACCAGGAGGTCTTCGAGGACTACGAAGGCACCGGGTGGGTGCGCGTCTCCGATGAGGTCCCGGTGGACGAAGACGGCCGCGACCGCGCCCTCGAGAGCTTCGAGGCCCGCAGCCAGGGCGGCGAGGCGCTGGCCCCGGAAGCGCTCGAAGAGAGCGACGACGACTTCGAAGAAGAGGAAGAGCGCCCCGAAGGCGTTCCTCTCGAAGACGAGGAGTAACGATGCTCGAAGCTGGCGACAAGGCCCCGAGCTTCACCCTGCCCGACCAGAATGGCGAGAAGGTGAAGCTTTCGGATCTCAAGGGCGAGACCGTCGTCCTCTACTTCTACCCGCGTGCCGACACCCCCGGCTGCACGACCCAGGCCTGCGGCGTCCGTGACCGCCGCGCCGACTACGCCGAGGCGGGGGCGCGCGTCATCGGGATCTCACCGGACGAGGTCGGGGCGATTGACAAATTCGCCGGCAAGTTCGACCTCGACTTCACGCTCCTCGCCGACGCCGATCATGCGATTGCCGAGAAGTACGGCACCTGGGTCGAGAAGTCGATGTACGGCAAGAAATACATGGGAGTGCAGCGGGCGACCTTCATCATCGGCCCCGACGGCAAGATCGCCAAGGTCTTCCCAAAGGTCTCGCCGAAACAGCACGACGATCTCGTTTTAAAAGCGTTGTCAGAGACCTGAGCGTTCCTGGCAAGGACGCAGGGAGCGTGGCGTGCTCTGCACGCGAGCGACCGAGGACGCCGCCAGGGGCGGTCAGGCGCTGACAACCACGGCGACGATGAAGCTCGCGTATAGCGCGAACCACCCGATCACCGCGGGCAGTTTGAAGCGGCGCCCCAGGTGGAGGCTCTCGTATGCGAGCAGGCCGCCAGCGAGGCCGAGGCCGATCGAGAGGACGGCGTGCCAGTTCAGCTCCCAGTCGGTGAAGATCAGGCCGATCCCGACCGGGATCATTGACTGGAAGACCATCGCGCCGGTGATATTGCCGAGGGCCAGGGCGTCCTTTCCTTCTCGCACCCAGAAGAAGCTGTTGACCTTCTCCGGCAGCTCGGTCGCCAGCGGCGCCAGGATCAGCGCCAGCACCAGGGGCTCGGCGCCGATGCTCTCCGCCAGGTTCAGAAGCTCCTCGACGAAGAGGTGGGCGCCGCCGACCATCGCCCCCAGCCCAACCAGGAGCTGGATGACGCAGAGCAGCATCGAGGGGTCTTCGCGGCGCTCGCTGCGGCGCTCGAAGATCAGCGGATTGAGCGACTCTTCGCTCTGCACCTCTCCCCCGCCCCGCAGCGTCAGGGCGATGTAGCCGACGTAGGCAACGAGGAAGGCGACGCCGACGGTGATCCGCACGGGAGCCGGCGGACCCCAGGCCAGCGCTCCGGCGATCGCGAAGAGGACGAGGAAGAAGAGCAGGTCCCGCTCCAGCGTCTCCCGGTGGACGTTCAGCTGCAGACCCTGGTCGCGTTTGTCCCGGTAGAGATAGGCGAAGAGGCCGACCAGGCCCATCGCCAGCGTGCCAAGCAGGAAGGGCGCTCCGACGATCGCCCCGACCGCGACGTCTTCGGAGCCCTCCGCGGCCCCGACCAAGGCGACAATTGCGATCAGCGTCTCCGGCATCGCCGTGCCGACCGCGGCGAGGATGCTGCCGACCGCTCCCACCCCGACCTCGAGCTTGTGCCCGATCCACTCGACCGAGTTGGTGAACAGCAGGGCCCCGGCGAGGACGACGGCAAACGCCAGGAGCAGAAGAACCGCATCCATCGAAGGAGACTACTGAGCGTGGCTGGCAAGGACGCAGGGAGCGTGGCGTGCTCTGCACGCGAGCGACCGAGGACGCCGCCAGGCGCGCTCAGGCGAAATAGAAAGCCAGTCCAAAGACGAAGTAGACCGCAAGAAGCTGCACGCCCTCGAACCAGGTCGACTCGCCATCGGCGGTGACGTGGTTGCCGACGAGGACGGCGAGCAGGATCGCCCCGAGCTCGAAGCCGTTGAAGACCAGAGCCAGCGGATAGGGGCCGATGAAGAAGGAGGCAATGACGAGGACCGGGGCGACGAAGAGGGCGACCTGGGCGCTGGAGCCGACGGCGATGTTGACCGCCAGGTCCATCTTGTCCTTCATCGCCACCAGAACCGCGACCCAGTGCTCGGCGGCGTTGCCGACGATCGCGACGACGATCACGCCGATGAAGAACTCCGAGAGGCCGATCGACTCTGAGGCCTCGGTGATCGAGCCGACCAGCACCTCCGACATCACTCCGACCAGCACCCCCGCGATCGCCAGAGCGATCACCGACTTGCGGGTCGACCAGCCCCAGGTGTCTTCCTCCTCGTACTCCGGGTTGAAGAGGTCGCGGTGGGTCTTAAGCGAGAAGAAGAGCCCGATCACGTAGGTGACGATGAGGACGAGCGCCACCGCCAGTGAGAGGTGCTCGACGGTGCCGCCGTAGTGGAGCGCCTCCGCGCCCGGCGCCGGCAGCCCCTTGCCCTCGACCAGCTCGAAAATCGCCGGCATGATCAGCGCCCCGCAGGCCAGCATCAACATCGTCGTCTGGATGCTGGCGCTGGTGCGACTGAAGTTCTGTTTCTGGCGGCCGATCCCGCCGGCCAGCATCGCGGCGCCCAGCACCAACAGCATGTTGCCGATGATCGAGCCGACGATCGAGGCCTTGACCACCTCCTGCAGGCCCTGGCCGAGGGCGAAAAGGGCAATGATCAGCTCCGGCGCGTTGCCGAAAGTGACGTTGAGGAGCCCGCCGATCCCGGGGCCGGAGCGCGCCGCCAGCTCCTCCGTCGCCCGCCCCATCAGCGCCGCCGTCGGGATGATCCCGAGCGCCGAAGCGGCGAAGACCGCCGTCGCCGGAGCTCCGAGGATCTCCATAACGACGGCGACCGGGATCAGCGGCGTCAGCAGGTAGGGCCAGCCCATCGGCGTCCTGAAGAAGGACGCGTCAAGGCGAGGCCCTGCCTGGTTCATCGGCGTGCGGTCTACTCGACTACTTGATCAGCTGCGCGCACTTCTGTACGTCGGCGGTCGTCTGCGCCTTGCCCAGGCACTGCACGTATGCCTTCTGGTCGGCCGTGCTGCCGAGTTCCGAACCGCCGCCGGACGAGGACCCCCCGCTGGATGAAGACCCGCCCATCAGCCCTTCGAGCAGGCCGCCAATCCCTTCGCTACCGCCGCCTTCAAGCAGTTCGAGCGGGTTGACGCCAAGCTGCTGGAAGAGGTCTTCAAGCGGCTTCGCGTTCGCCGGTTTCTCAAAGCTCTGTTCCTCGTTGACGCCGCTGAGGGTCAGTTCCATTTCCAGTTCGACCTTTTCGCCCTTCGCTTCCGGCGGTTCCACCGTCAGTTCCATCGCGAACTTGCGGACGATGTTGTCGTCACCGACGGCGATTTCGACGTGCGACTGCTTGATCGCCTTCGTCAGTTCGCCCCTGGCTTCTTCCAGTTCGCCGATCGGCAGCGGCCCGGCGGCTTCGAGCTGGGAACTGCAGGCCGGATCTTCGGTCAGCTGGATCAGCGCGTCAATCGCGCCGGAAATATTGAGGTCGCCACTGACCTTGGTGGTCGAGGTGCCGTCGATGTCTTCGGAGCCTTCGTTTTCAAGGTTGTCGGCGAACTGCCCGAACTTGATCCCTTCCGCCGCTTTCTGGCAGGCGGTGACGTCGGCTTCAGAACCTTCCTGTTGCTGAGCCTGTTCAAAGGCGGACTTGAGGAAGCCGAAGGTAGTCGGGTCGACTTCGTAGGGGGTGCCTTCATATTCGACGAAGGCGCGATCAGTGAGGAGCGTGAGGCCGCCTTCAAAGTTGATGTCTTCGCCGGAAGCTTCGCCTTCGGCTTCGGCGCTCACTTCGGCTTGCGGCAGTTCACCTTTGGCGCCCATTTCGAACGGACCGGAGAGACCGACGTCGATTTCGCCGCCTTCGTCGCCTTCGGCGTTGACGTGCAGGGACATGTCGAATTCGCCGCTTTTCACTCCTTCAAGACTGGCTTCTTCGACGACCTTCTGCGGGTCTTCGCTGCTCTTGTCGTCACTGCCACCGCCGCAGGCAGCGAAGATGCCGGCCAGAGCGACCAAGGTCGCGAACAGCGCGAGAATTCGAATACGGCTCAAGGGATGGGGCTCCTCATGATCGGAGAACAGGACCGGGCCGGATTGTAGGGAGGGAGACCGCGACGAGGCCCGGCGCTCAGCCTTCTTCCCGCCCGAACAGACGATCGGCGAGCACTTCGAGGACGCCGACGTAGATTTCGCCGGCGTCGGCCTGCTTGACGCCTTCGTTGGTGAGCCCGAACTGCTTGAGCAGGGCTGCGTAGGGCGTGTACCCGTGCGTGTTGGGCAGTTCGGTGACTTCGTTGACCCGGCTCAACCGCATCACCAGTTCGACTTCGAGTTCTTCGTTGTGCGGCAGTTCAGCGTTAGCGAGGATCTTGAAGTAGCGAGCCACCCCGTGCTTGTCGAGGCTGAGGGTCAGCCGCGCTGCGGTCAAGTTCCCCTTGAGTTCCTGCTCGAGCGCTTCCAGCTCCGCCTTCGGCGGCAGACCCACCGCTTCCAGCTGCGCCTGGCAGCCCGGCGATTCTTCGCCCAGTTTGATCAGCTCGTCGATCGCCGCGGAGACGTCGAGGTCGGCGCCCACGGTCTCGACTTTTTTGCCGTCGAGCGTTTCGCCTTTGCCTTCGAAGGAGACGTGGTGGACAACGTCGATGAGGTTCAAGCCTTCCGCCGCTTCGACGCAGACCATCGCGTTGCCCTCACCGCCTTCTTCTTCCTGAGCTGCTTCGAACTTCGACTTCAGGTCTTCGTAGGTCGCGTGGTCGGGTTCGTAGACCTTGCCGTCGAAGTTGACAATCCACTTGTCGGCCCTTAAGAGCGGACTGCCGAGGAATTCCACGTTCTTCCCCGCAAGGTCCCCGTTCGATTCGATCGCCAGGTCCAACTGTGGCAGCGCTTCTTCCCCGGCCTTCATAAAGCTGCCGAGGATCCGCATGTTGATTTCTTCCGGCTTCTTCTTGTAGCGGTCGATCTCCAGGGCGAGTTCGATTTCGCCGCTGTGGACACCGTTGAAGTTTGCAGCTTCGGCCTTCCCGGGCGGCGATGCGGGCAGTTCTTCCACCGTGTCGCCGCCGCTGCTCCCGCAGCCGACGATCGCGCCCGCGACCATCAATGCCACTATCAATGCCCCCGCCCGTCTGACCCGCACCCGAAGTCTCCCTTATTAGACAATAAAAGCGCGAGTATTCTACTCAGTACCGATAGGGTGCGTGCAACCCCTTATCCGCCACTGTCACCCCGCGATTCTTCGATCGGCGCCGGCTTGTTCTCCGTCGTCACGTTGGCGACGAAGGGGAGCAGCAGAGCCCCGAGCGCGATTAGCAGCACCCCCGCCCCGACCAGCCAACGGGCACCGGAAAGGTGGCCGAGGATCCCGACGGCGAAGCCGATCAGCATCAGGGCGATGTAGGGGCCGGGGCTATGGGGGAGTAGCGCGGCCAGGGGCAGGGCGAAGTCGGGCACGACGGCGTAATTATCACCGCCGCCGAGCGGAAGGTTGGATCTGGCTCAGGAGGCGGGAGGCCCAGCAAGCGCGCCGACCACTGCATCTACTAGGCCGATCCAGCCTTCCGCCCGACTCCGTTGGGCGGAACTCGCTTCCTGAGTCTTGCCGTTCAGCGTCGGTCCCCCGAGCTCGTCAACTTCGTTGACGTCGCTCAAGCTGACGGTGAGGATGCCGTCGACTTCTTCTGGCTTTGGCGGAGACGATTCGACCCAGATGCCCAACGAGAGCTGGGTGAGGATGTGGTCCTTGCCGAAAGTGAAGACCGCTTCCGATTTCTTAAATGTGCTCTTGACTTCTGCTTCAAGCGCGCTGAGAGCCCGCGGCGACAGCCCAGCCTGTTCGAGCAGAGGACCGCAAGCCGAGGCGGCCTTCAATCGATGCAGAGCACCGAGTAGGGCATCGAGGCGAAGAGCTCCTTCGATCTTCGTGATTTCGAGCGCCGGTTCCGGTTTGACCCGAAGGTTCTTGACGAGGGTGACGAAGTCGATCTCTTCAAGCGCAGCTTGACAGCCGGGGGTTGCTTCAGAGCTCCCCGTGGGGAGGCCGTAGGACTTCCCGCCCGACCCGAGGATCGTCTTATTGCCTAGAACCTGCAGAGTTCCAAGCCGAAGGCCATCAAGGGCGGCGTCTTCCCAGCGCGTCTTCGTCTGCAGCCTGCCGCCCGAGCGCGTGAAAGGCCCTTCCGCCCCCCACTGGACAGCTACAGCCTTGGTCTCGTTGTCGACGAAAAAGGCCGCGTCATAGGAGCCGCTGCTCACGCCGTTCAGGCCGATTTCCTCCAGCAGCTGGCGATTCCGTTCGGCGGCTGACGAGGCATTCTCATCGCCCCCACCTCCACAGCCACCAGCGCAGGTTGCCGCCGCCGCCAGCGCAATCAGGAGGAACAGCGCTGCCAAGTAAGTTCGCTTACTTCTCAAGCGTCGTAGAGTAATACCCAGAAGCTGAAGAGACCCAGCTCCGGGGCGTGATTATCATCGGCCCGTGCCCCAAGGCTCCGTCGCAGAGGTAAAAGATGCGCTTGCCGGGGTCGGCTACCTCGCCGACGAGCCCGCAGCGCTGGTCTCCTTCCTCGCCCAGAAACTGGGCAAGCCGGTGCTGGTCGAGGGCCCAGCGGGGGTCGGTAAGACCGAGCTGGCGAAGGCGCTCTCGCGAGCCACCGGCCGCGAGCTGGTGCGACTGCAGTGCTACGAGGGCCTCGACGAGGCGAAGGCGATGTACGAGTGGAATTACCGCAAGCAGCTACTGCGGATCCAGGCCGGCGGCGCCCAAGGTGGCTGGGACCATGTTCAAGACGACATCTTCAGCTCCGAGTTCCTGCTGACCCGGCCGCTGATGCAGGCGATCTCGAGCCCCGAGCCGGTCGTCCTGTTGATCGACGAGATCGACAAGACCGACCAGGAGTTCGAGGCGATGCTGCTCGAGCTGCTCTCCGACTTCCAGATCACGATCCCCGAGCTGGGGCGGATCGAGGCGACGACGATGCCGATCGTCGTCCTCACCTCGAACGACTCCCGCGAGCTGACTGAGGCGTTGAAGCGCCGCTGCCTCTACCTCTGGCTCGACTATCCCGAGCTCGAGCGGGAGATGGAGATCGTCCGTCTCCACGCCCCCGACTTGCCGGAGACGCTGGCGCGGCGGCTGGTCGAGGTGATCCGGATGGTCCGCGACCTCGACCTGAAAAAGCCTCCCTCGATCGCCGAGTCGATCGACTGGGCACGGACGCTGCTGCTGATGGGCGCCGAGGACATCGACCGCGAGACCTTCACCCAGTCGATGTCGATCATCGTCAAGCACCGCACCGACATCGACCTCATCGCCGAGCGGGTCGGGGTGAAACTTGCCGACCCCCTACGGGCCGAAGGCTGACGCCGGGCCGCCGGGGCTGGCGGCGAAGCTGCTCGGCTTCTGCGAGGAGCTGCGCGGCGAGGGGGTCGCGGTCGGCACCTCCGAGATGCTTGATGCTTTCGCGGCGCTGAGCGAGGTCGACTGGACCCGGCGCGAGGATTTCCGCGAGGCGCTGGCGGCGACGATCGCCAAGTCCCAGGACGACCGCCGCGTCTTCGAGCTGCTATTCGAGCGCTACTTCTTCCGCACCGCCGAGGCCGAGGCGGTGCAGCGTGGGGTCACCGAGCACGCCGAGGGCGCGCCACCCGCCGGCGACGGCGAGCGCTTCGACATGAGCGAGCTAAGCGAGGCGATCCGCGAGGCGATGCAGGCCGGCGACGAGGACCAGATGCGCGACCTGGCGCGGCTGGCGATTGCCGCCTTCGGCCGCGGCGAGGGCTCGGGCGTGGTCGGGGTCGACGTGCAGCGGATCCGCCGCACCCTCGGCCTCACCGCCGGACAGCAGCCGCCGGCTGAGGACGGCAGCGAGCGGCCGCCGATCGACCGCGATCAGCTGACCGGGTTCGAGCGCCACCTGCGGCGCGAGCTCGAGCGCGATCTGATCGAGCGGACCGAGACCCTGCCCCCCTCGCGCCCCCTAGCCGAGCTCGACCGCGCGCTGCCGACCAGCCCGACCCAGGACCTCGCCGCCGTCCACCGCGCCGTCTCGCAGATGAAGCGCCGGCTGGCGACGCTCGGCCACGAGCAACGGGGGCGCAAAAAGGGGCAGATGGTCGACGTGCGGCGGACGATGCGCGCCTCGCTAGAGACCGGCGGCGTGCCGCTGCGCCTGCGCTACCGCCCGAAGCGGCCGCGGCGGCCGGAGATCTACGTCCTTTGCGACGTCTCCACCTCCGTCACCTCGGCAAGCGTCTTCTTCCTCTCGGTCCTCCACGCCCTCCACGACTCGTTCCGCAAGCTCCGCAGCTTCGTCTTCATCGAGCGGATCTCCGAGGTGACCGACGTCTTTGAGCACGAGCGCGACTTCGCCGCGGTGGCGCAGAAGATCTCCAGCGAGGGTGGCGTCGCTGACGTCTCCGGCTACACCGACTACGGTCGCGTCTGGCTCGAGTTCCTCGAGGAGATTTCCGAAGACCTCGACCCACGCTCGACCGTAATCGTGCTCGGCGACGCCCGCACTAACGGCCGCGAGCCCCACGCCGAGGTCTTCGCCCGGATCGCCGAAAAGGCGGGACGGCTGTTCTGGCTCAACCCCGAGCCGAAGCTCTACTGGAACTACGGCGATTCGGTGATGTCGGCCTACGAGCGCCACTGTGACGGCGCCTTCGAGTGCTGGACGACGAAACACCTGGAGAACTTCGTCAACGTGGTCGCCGGCGCCAAACCCGCAGCTGAATGAGAGCGCTCCTCCTCCGCCACGGCGAGTCGGTCCACAATGCCGCCCGCAGCGGCGAGCCGGCGCCGCACTCAGACGGGGACCGGCTGACCGAGAAGGGAATCGAGCAGGCCCATGACGCCGGTGCGGGCCTGCGAGAGCTCGGGATCACTCGGCTGCTCTCGAGCCCCTTGAGGCGGGCGCGGGAAACGGCGCAGGCGGTCGGCGAGGCACTTGGGCTAGAAGCTGAAGAGATCGACTACGTCGGCGAGCTCACCTCAGGCGAAACCTTCGAGGGAGCGATCGAGCGGGTGCGGCGGTTGAAGGCCGAGCTCGAGGCGGGCGTCGACGGCGAGCTGCCGCTGCTCGTCACCCACGGCATTTTCACCCGCTTCTTCCTCCTCGACTCGGTCCTCGGTGACCGCTTCGAGGCGGAGATGGCGAAGGGGATCTGGAACCTCGGCTCACACAACTGCGGCCTCTCGGTCTTCGCCCACGGCGAGAGCCGCGACCCGCTCGGTCAGCCGATCCCCGGCTGGACCTGCCTCACCTGGATGGAGCGGCCGTGGAGTCGGCCTTGACGTCGCTCTTGAAGATCTGCACGTTGTCCGGGGAGGCCTGCTCCTTCGGGGTGACGATCGCGCCCTCCGGCGGCAGCACCGGGCCCTCGAGCAGCGGGTCGTCAGTCTCCCGCATCCAGGCCTCGAGTCGCTCGCGCATCTCCGCCAGCACCTGAGCCTTCGCCGGGTCCTCGGCGACGTTGGTGCCCTCCTGCGGGTCGAGCAGCAGGTCGTAGAGCTGCTCCTCCGGGACTACCTCCTCCCCCCACCCGCCGGCGACCAGGAGGTCCTTGGTGTCGCTGTCGTCGCAGTTAGCCAGCACCGGATGCGGGTATTCGTCAAATCGCCTTATGTACTTCCAACGCTCGGTCCGGACGGCCCGGTGAGGCTGGTAGGCGGCGTGGTAAGTCGTCTCGCTGAAGATCGCGTCGTGGAGGCGGTCGACCTCCCCCCGCACCAGCGGCATCAGGCTGCTGCCCTGCAGCCACTCGGGGTGCTCGGCGCCGCCGAGGTCGCAGAGGGTCGGGAAGACGTCGAGGTGGCTGACGGGCGCGTCGACCACCTTGCCGCCCGCGAAGCCCGGCCCGCGCATGATCATCATCACCCCGGTGCCGCGGTCGAAGAGGGTTGCCTTGGAGCCGGGGAAGGCGATCCCGTGGTCGGTCGTGCAGAGGACGAGCGTGTCCTCGGTGAGGCCGAAGTCGTGGAGGGCGTGCAAAACGGCGCCGATGCCCTGGTCAAGCGAGCGGGCGCTGGCCTTGAAGGCGGCCATGTCGCGGCGGGTCACCGCCGTGTCCGGGAGGTTGGCCGGCGGCTGCGAGTAGAGCGTGTCGCGGACCGAGGTCGGGGCCGAGAAGTCGCGGTGGGTCTCGAAGAAGCCGACCGACATGAACCACGGTTGCGGCGGCGCCTCCTTCAGCGCCTTGATCGTCAGCGGCGCGACGAAGGAGGCGTGGTTGGAGTCGACGGGGACGATCTCGTCGTAGCCGATCACCTCGGGCTCGATCGAGATGTGCTGCTCGCCGATCAGGGTCGAGTGGTACCCGGCCCCCCGCAGGGTGTGGACCCAGTGCTGCCCGTAGTCGTTCAGCTTCCAGCCGCGGTGGGCGAGCCCGAGCATGCCGTTGTTGTGGCAGTAGAGCCCGGTGAGAAGGCTGGCGCGGCTGCCCGAGCAGGTCGGCGCGGCGCAGAAGGCCTCGCGGAACAGCACCCCCTGGTCGGCCAGCATCTGGATGTTCGGCGTCGGCACCTGGAAGCCGTAGGGCTGGACGTAACGGCCGGTGTCGTGGGAGTGGATGTAGAGGATGTTCGGCTGCTGCTGCACCGCCCTCCAGGTTATCGATCCGACCCGGTTTATCTGTTTGTTGATAAGGATAGTTAGGAAATGACTGTGAACCAAGGGAAGCCGGATCGCTCATATCTCGTCTGCGCCACCCCGCGCAGCGGCAGCACCCTGGTCTGCCACGCGCTGGAGGAAACCGGCATCGCGGGTCGTCCCGAGGAGTACTTCGAGGCGCTCCGCCACAGCGGCCGCCCGCGGCGTCCGGAGGAGTACTTCCTCGGGGTCGAGGACCAATCGATCCGCGACCACCTCGGCGAGCGCAGCGTCGGCAGCGACCCGCCGCCTCGCTCCCCCCTCTGGAGCCGCGCCGCCTACGACCGTTACCTCGAGTGGGTATTCGAGACCGGGACCACCGCCAACGGCGTCTTCGGGGCGAAGCTGATGTGGGGCTACTTCGGCGAGTTCGTCTCGCTGCTGCGCAACATCCCCGCCTACCGCGACGTGCCGCTGGCCGAACTCCTCCCCACCGTCTTTCCGGACCTCACCTTCGTCCGCATCGTCCGCGCCAACAAGGTGCGACAGGCGGTCTCGCTCTGGAAGGCGGTGCAGACCGCGACCTGGCGTGAAGACCACGCCGGCGCCGAGGCGGTCTCGGTCGAAGGCAACGGCGCCGCCTACCAGAGCTTCATCGAGGAGCACCGCCCGCAGCTGCGCTTCCACTACCGGGCGATCGACCACCTGCTCGACCAGCTGCTGGTCGAAGAAGCCTCCTGGGACGCCTTCTTCGAGCACACCGGGATCAAGCCGGTCCTCGTCCTCTACGAGAACTTCGCCGCCGACTACGAGACCAGCACCCACAACCTCTTAGAGCGCCTCGGCCTCTCCTGCCCCGAGGACTTCGAGTTCAAGCCGCGGATGAAGAAGCAATCCGACGGCATCAACGACGACTGGACCAAGCGCTACAGCGAGCTGCGGCTCGGGCGAGATTTCGACCTGGATCCGGTCCCGGCGGAGCAGAAGACGAACTAGCGAATCACCGCGCGGCGAATATCGAGTCCGACTGGAACCAGACGGTCTGACCGAAGATCCTCTTCGGAATCGTCAGCCGCTTCGTGTAGTAGCGGCTGCACCTGCTCGGGGCTTCCGGAATCGAGAAGCGGACCGACATCGAGCTGGTTGCCCGTAACTTCGCCAGGTCGGCCGTACCAAGTTTCTCGGTCAGCCGGAAGATCCCGGCGATCCTGAACCGGGAAGAAGCAGACCCGAGCCTGAGACTGCCCTTGGAGCCCTTCAGACGGTAGGACACGCTCACCTGAGCGGGCTCATACGCCTTGTAGTGGATCACGAGTCGTGCCTTGCTCTGGTGGGTGAAGGCAAAGACGCGGGCACGGGCGACCTTCAAGATGCAGGCGGAAGGCAGATCGATCGTCCAGAAGTACGAGGCGGCGGGACCGGTAAGGCCGGCCATGGTCTCGCGGACCTGAAAGCGATGGTCCCCGGGCCCGAGCGGACCGAAGGCGTCCCCACTCATGCACGGCTTCCACGCTTCCCCGTCGATCGAGCACTCATAGGCACCGCCGGAAACGCCGGAAAACGAGAAGGAGGCGGTCGATTCGGGCGTCTCTCGCGGTGGATGCCCCACTATCGCGACCGTGGGTGGGACGACCGTGGGTGGGAGGGTCGGGGTGGTCGGTGAAATAGGTACCGGCGCCACCTTCGGGCTGACTTCCCACCTGCCCACCTGCGGCCCGGGTTCGATCACGTAGCTGCCATGCATGACCCCGCTGGGCGCTACTTCACCCGTCAGTTCCAGTCTGTTAAAACCAGCAGGATGGGGAACTACGAGGACGAGAGTCCCGTCGCTTTGGACGGTTCCTTCAAACGCTCCGCTGCCGATCAAGCCCGGGCCGATGACCACTTGCCCCTTCAGCGATCCCCCTGGACCTTCTTGGACTTCCGTCAGTTCCATCGTCGTCTCGATGCCATGGGTTTCGTTGACGATGGTCCCGGCGTAGGCGGGGGCAAAGGGAGGAACCGCGGCCCTGGCTGCCGGCATTACCAGGAACATCCCGACCACCATGCCAAGCAGCGCGAAACAGCCTGCCCACGGCAGAACCCGAATTGACGGCGGGGCGGGAGCGTCAACCGGCATCGGGCATCTCCTTTAACTGTCACCGGGTCGGATCAGAGAACTGCGGCACATCCTCGTAGAGGACGCCAGTTGAAGCAAGACGTTATTTAAGTAATTAACTGTAATTCTTCATAGAGCTATACAGTGGGATCATCGGCCGCGTGAGTGCCGGGAGGCCCATGAAGAGCGTGACGGTGATGACCTCGGCAGTTGGCGCTGCCCTTCTCACCATCGCGGTGCTTCTCCGCCATTGGCAGGGGTCGCCCACGAGCGTAGACTTCGTCGAGAGCTCGAAATTCCTGATCTGGGCGGTGCTCCTATGTGCCCAGAGCGTTCTCTGGGTGGTTCTCGCCCCGCCGACCTGGAGGTCGCTGCGATCCCTCTACTCGGAGGTCGAAGGCGACCGGCGAGTGACGGTCGGGCTGACTCTTTCCGCCGCCGCGCTCGTCGCGCTGGTGGTCGGCTTCGAGCACTTCTTCACCCCGTATGTTCCCGACTATCCACTCGTCGATCATCGGATGAAGCTGGGGATCCTGACCGCCGCCGGCTTTCTCGTCGGCCTCTCCGCTCTTGCCGGGATGTGGCTGGTGGAGGCGGTCGTCGAGCGTGGTTTGGGCGGTAAGCCGATGGAGGCGCTGGTCGAATATCTGCGTCTGCGTGACGAGCTGCGCCGCTTCCTCAATACCGCGGCCGCGATCATCGCCGCCGCGACCCTGAGCACCGGTGGCTTGCGCGCGGCGGTGCTGGCGCAGGTGCCGGATGCCGAATTCCCACCCGAATACGTCCTCTACTACGGAGCGTTCTTCTCGCTCCTGCTTGCCCTCGCCTACGCGCCGCCGATGCTCGCCTGCCGTGCCGCCGGCCGTCGTCTCTCCGACGCGCTCCTCCCCCTGCCGAGCGCCGAGCCGGAGTCGTGGGCAAAGTGGCATGAAAACCGGGCGGCGCTGGAGGCGCTGATGGATCTCGATGCCGCGACGAGCAAGGGGATGCGGACCGGGCTCGCCCTCGCTGCGCCCCTACTTGGCAGCGCCGCCGGCCTCCTGCTCGGGACCGGGGGCTAGCCAGAACGACTGCTACCGCGCGACCCAGGCGTCTTTCGAGGAAGTGAGCTCGCCGACGACGGTCGGGAGTTCGCCGGAGACGAGGTCGGCGAGGGTGACCTCCTCGAGGACGTTGCGGAGGCTGGCGCGGACGGCGATCCAGACTTCTTGCAGGTGCTCGGCGTTGCCTCGGTACTCGATGTCCTCGGGCGGGGTCGACTGGACGTGGGCGATCGGGCCCTCGACGGCGCGGACGATCTCGGCGACCGTCACCTCGTCGGCGGGGCGGGCGAGCCAGTAACCGCCCTTGGCGCCGCGGCGGGCGCGGACGATGCCGTGGTGCTTGAGCTCGAGCAGGATGTGCTCGAGAAACTGCAGGGGGATGTCCTGGGCGTCGGCCAGCCGCTCGCCCTTGACGGGCGACTCCTCCGCCTGAGCGGCGGCAAGCTCGGCAGCGGCCCGCACCGCGTAGTCGGCCTTCGCGGAAACTCGCATGTATTTAGTAAATCAGTCCGCGGGCAGGGTGCGGCCGAGCGCCGCCGCCTGCTCGAGCTCTTGCTGGCGTTCGGCCTCGGTCTCTGCGCGGCGCTGCGCCTCACGGCGGCGGTTGAGCCAGTGCGGCGCGTAGAGGACCAGGCCAAGCCCGATAGCGGCAATGCCGGCCGCGATCGGCCAGACACTCGGATCGCCCTTCTGGATCGTGACGATCCCCGAGCCGACGAGTACGAGACCGAGGGCACTGCGGATGAAGCCCTGCGGAGCTCTGTCGGAGAGCGCGGCGCCGATCACCACGCCTGGGACCGAGCCGAGGAGGATGTTGCCGGCGAGGACGAAGTCGACGTTGCCGCCAATCCAATGGGCGATGCCGGCGGCCCAGAGCAGAATCGCGGCGTGGAAGACGTCGGTGCCGACGACCTTTTTCGGGGCGAGCCGGTAGACGGCGATCAGAAGGATCGCGATCACCGTGCCGGAGCCGGCCGAGGTGATCCCGATCACGAAGCCGGTGGTGGCGCCGATAACGATCGCGGCGATCTTGTGGCGGCGTTCGACATCGAAGCGGTCGCGCTCGTCGATCAAGCCGCGGAGGATCAGCGCCCGGGTCAGGGTGATGATGCCGACCATCAGCAGGGTTCCGCCGAGGACGGCGTAGACGAGTTCGTCGAGGCGGTCTTCGCCTACCTGAGTCTGTAGCCAGGAGACCAGGAGGACGCCGCTGACCGCCGAGGGAACGCTCCCCATCGCCAGCCACTTGACCAGCTCCATGTTCACCGTCTTCATCCGGAAGTGGCGCCAGCCGCCAACGGTCTTGGTAACCGCGGAGTAGAAGATGTCGGTGCCGATCGCGGTCGTCGGCTGGATCCCGAAGATCAGGATCAGCAGCGGGGTCATCAGCGATCCACCGCCCATGCCGGTCATGCCGACGAGTACGCCGATGCCCAATCCGAAGAGGACGATTGCCGGGTCCATCAATGTTCCCTCGGGCGCCGCACCGCCCTGATTTCGACTTTCCTGACCTCCTTGGTCAGGAGTGCGGAGTGCGCCAGGATACCAACATGAAGCCGGAAAGTGGGCAGCAGGGGTTGTCCCTGACGGCGCTCCAGCACTCCTATGGAGAGCTGGAGACGCTTGCAGCCATCGATCTTGAGGTACCCGCCGGAGGCGTCGTCGGGCTCGTCGGCCCCTCCGGCTGCGGCAAGTCGACGCTGCTGGAGTTGATCTGCGGGTTGCGGGAGCAGACCGGAGGCCGAGTCGCGGTCGCGGGGCACGAGGCCGCGGCCCAACGGCTCGCCCGCTGCGCCTTCATGCCCCAGCGCGACCTCCTCCTCCCCTGGTACTCGGCGCTCGACAACGCCGCTCTCGCTCTGCGCAACCAGGGACTGCGGCGCGAGCCGGCGCGAGCGGCCGCCGCCGACCTCTTCGAGCGCTTCGGCCTTGGCGGCTTCGAGGCGGCGCGGCCGACCGAGCTCTCCGGCGGGATGCGTCAGCGGGTCGCTTTCCTCCGCACCCTCGTCGCCGGCAAGCCGGTTCTGGCCCTGGACGAGCCGTTCGCCGCCCTCGACGCGATCACCCGAGGCGAGATGCAGGAGTGGCTGGCGGCGGCGCTGCGAACCGACCCGCGGACCGTCGTCCTCGTCACCCACGACGTCGAGGAGGCCCTCTACCTCTGCGACCGCGTCGCCGTCCTCTCGGCCCGCCCCGGCCGGATCGTCGCCGAGCTCGGGGTACCGGCGCGGCGCGCCGAGGACCGCGACGCCGCCGTCACCGACCCCGCCTTCGTCGCCGCCCGCGAACAAGCCCTTCGAGCTCTCCACCGCGGAAGTCGTGGTTCCTAATGCACGCCATCGGTGCAAAAGGAACCACGCGATGGAGGTGGGTGCTGCTACCCGGCCTGCTGCTGGCGCTGCTGATCGGGGCTTGGCAGGTCGCTACCTCGACGGGGGCAATCGCCGAACTGTTCAGCCTCGAACCGTATTTGGTCCCCTCCCCCGTAGAAATCGCCGAATCGCTGTGGGAGAACCGCTCGCTGCTGGCGGAAAACGCCTGGGTGACCCTGCGCGAGATCGTCTTCGGCGTCCTCTGCGCCATTGCCGTCGGCATCGGGTTCGCGGTGGCGATGCAGCGTTGGCGGACCGTCCACGACGCCACCTATCCGCTGATCGTCGCCTCACAGACGATCCCGATCGTCGTCATCGCGCCGATCCTGGTTGTCTGGTTCGGCTACGGGCTGCCGCCGAAGATCTTCATTATCGCCCTGATCTGCTTCTTTCCGATCACGATCGCCACCCTCGACGGTCTTCGCTCGGTGGACCCCGAGGCCGTGAAGATGATGCGGACCCTCGATGCGTCCCGCTGGCAGCGGTTCTGGCGAGTCGAAGCTCCGACCGCCCTGCCCCAGCTCTTCACCGGAATCAAAATCGCCGTCGTGATCGCCCCGATCGGCGCGATCTTCGCCGAGTGGGCCGGATCCAGCTCCGGCCTGGGACACCTGATCCAGTCCGACACCGCCAACTTCGAGGTCGCGCGCCAGTTCGCGACCGTGGCCGTCCTCTCGGCCATTGCCCTGGCCCTAATGGCGCTCACCGTGCTCGCAGAGCGGCGCGTCATCCGATGGCGATAGAACTCAGGCGATGACGCGCCTCCGGACCCCGGCCATCGCGCTCGCCGTCCTCGCCATCGCGCTGGCCCTGGCCGCCTGCGGCGAGAAGTCCGAGGAAGGCGGCAGCGAACGGCAGAGCTTCAGCCTGACGCTCGACTTCTACCCCAACCCCGATCACGCCGGGATCTATATGGCGCAGAAGCTCGGCTACTTCGAAGAAGCCGGGCTCGACGTCAGTATCGAGGCGCCCTCGGACCCGGCGGCTCCGGTCAAGCAGGTCGCCGCCGGCCGCACCGATCTGGCGATTTCCTATGAGCCGGAGGTAGCGCTAGCCCGCGAACAGGGCCTCGACGTCGTCGCCGTCGGCGCCCTCGTCAACCGGCCGCTGACCTCGCTGATCTGGCTCGCGGAATCGAAGATTAAAGGCGTCGGCGACCTCAAAGGAAAGACGATCGCCACCGCCGGGATCCCCTACCAGGACGCCTTCCTGAAGACGATCCTCGCCCGCGTCAAGCTCACGCCCGATGAGGTCAAGTCCGTCAACGTCGGCTTCGGCCTCCTCCCTGCCCTCGTCGGCGGCTCGGCTCAGGCAATGCTCGGCGGCTACAGCAACGTCGAGGGCGTCGACCTGCGCGAGCGCGGCAAAGCGCCGGTGGTGACGCCGGTCGACCAGCTTGGCGTCCCCACCTACGACGAGCTCGTCTTCGTCGCCAACCGGGAGAAGCTGGAAGCGGACCCGGAAAAGTTCCGCCTCTTCCTCGCCGCCCTCGAGCGCGGCACGAAGGCGGCGGCGGAAAACCCCGGTGAGGCGACGACGGCGATCACCGAAGCAAACCCGGATCTCGAACCGAAACTTGCCGCCGCTGAGGTGAAAGCGACGCTGCCGCTGCTGAGCGCCCGCTCCGGCGATCAGCCCTACGGCTACATGGATCCGAACGAGTGGGAAGCCTTTGCCGGCTGGATGCGCGACAACGGCCTGATCGAGTCACTGCCGAAGGCGAGCGAATTGCTCGACAACGGCTACCTGCCGTCGGGCGAAATCCCCGAATAGCGCAGCTCGCCTTCGGCGATCAGCCGGCTGACCTCGCGCTCGGGCATCGCCGCGTGGAAGAGGTGTCCCTGGGCGAAGTCGCAGCCGAGGCGTTGTAGCTCGGCGAGCTGGACCTCGCTCTCGACCCCCTCGGCGATCACCTCCAGGGAGAGCCCGCGCGCCATCCCGATGATCGCCTCGACGATCGCCGTCGCCTCCTGCTCGATCCCCAGCGCCTCGATGAACGAGCGGTCGATCTTCAGCGCGTGGAAGGGGAAGCGGTTGAGGTAGGCGAGGGAGGAGTAGCCGGTGCCGAAGTCGTCGAGGACGAGGCGGACGCCGAGCTCGCTCAAGGCCTGTAGGGAGGCGATCGCGGTCGCCGACTCGTCGATCAGGACGCTCTCGGTGATCTCCAGGCGCAGGTGCACCGGATCGAGGCCGGAGCGGGCGAGGACCTCCTCGACGGTGCTCGGGAGGTCGCGGTGGGCGGTCTGGCGGGCGGAGAGGTTGACGGCGACGTCGAGGGGGCGGGCGTCGGGACGCAGCTGCTGCCAGGCCAGCGCCTGCCGGCAGGCGCGCTCCTGCACCCAGCGGCCGATCGGCTCGATCATGCCGCTGTCCTCGGCGACCGAGACGAAGTCGGCCGGTTCAAGCATCCCCCGCTCGGGGTGGCGCCAGCGCACCAGCGCCTCGAGGCCGTTGATCTCGCCGCTGCGGAGGTTGACGACCGGCTGGTAGTGGAGCGCCAGCTCGTCGTTGTCGATCGCCTGGCGCAGGTCGCGTTCGATCTCCAGCCGCTTCATCGCCGCCGCCCGCATCTCGGCGTCGAAGAGAACGCAGCGGGAGCGGCCGCCCTCCTTGGCTCGGTACATCGCCGCGTCGGCGTCGCGGATCAGGAGCTCAGCGTTGACCGGACGTTCTCCAGAGCCGCCGGCGACGGCGACCCCAATACTGGCGCTGACGAAGTGCTCGACGCCGTCGATCGAGAACGGCTGGGCGAAGGCGGCAGCGACGCGATCGGCGATCGCCACTGCCTCGCCTTCGTCGGCGAGGCGGTCGATCAGCACCCCGAACTCGTCGCCGCCAAAGCGGGCGACGACGTCGCCGGGCCGCAGGTGCGAGCGCAGCCGCGGCGCCACCGCCCGCAGCAGCGCGTCGCCGGCGTGGTGGCCGAGGCTGTCGTTGATCAGCTTGAAGTGGTCGAGGTCGAGGAAGAGGATCCCGACCGGGGAGCCGGAGACGGCGGCCTTGGTCAGCGAATCGCTGAGGGAGTCGATGAAGCTGAGTCGGTTGGGTAGGCCGGTGAGGGCGTCGTGAAGGACGCGGTAGCGCAGCGCCTGGTCGGCGTTGTGGCGCTCGATCGCGTCGGCAAGGACGTTAGCGGCCGCCTGCACGAAGGGAACGTCTTTGGCGCTGAAGCGGTGGCGCTCGGTGGCGTGGACGTCGAGGACGCCGAAGGGCCGGTTCTTGCCGTCGATGACGACGGCGAGGCTGCTGGCGGCGCCAAAGGCGCGCAGGACCGGCGGCATCGTGTGGTGCGTCTCCTGCTCCCAGTCGGCAACCACAGCGTGGGTGCCGGTGTCGAGCGCGGCGCCGGCGTGGGAGTCACGGGAGGCCGAGACCCGGCGGCCGGCCCCGGCTGCCGCACCCTCGAGACCGGCGCGCAGGTTGAGCCGGCGTCCGTCACGGTCGAGCTCCCAGATGCAGGCGCTGTGGATGCCCTCGACCTTCTGGATCAGCGCGGTTGCAACCTCCATCAGCTCCTGCGGATCGCCGTTTTGCAGCGCCCGCTCGCCGAGCCGGGCGACCACGGCCTGCTGGGAGAGGGAGCGCTGCAGCTCGCCCTCAGCTTGCTTGCGTTGGCTGACGTCGTAAAGGACCCCGTGCCAGATCGGCACCCCGTCCTCGTCGGCTTCCAGCACCGCCTCGTCCTGCATCCAGACGACCTCGCCATCACGCCTGCACATCCGGTAGGCGACGGGGGTCGTGTCGCGCTTGCCAAGGTTCTCTTCGGTTTCGACGGCGAGAGCGCGGGCGCGATCCTCGGGGTGGAGAAGGCTCGCCCAGAGGCCGGGATCGCTGACGAACTCCTCCGGGCTGTAGCCGAGGATCTCCTCCACTTGCGGGCTGACGTAGCGCCAGCGGCCGCGCTCGCCAAGCTCGGCGGTGTAGACGATCACCGGCAGCCGCTCGACCAGGCGGCGGAAGTCCTGGCCGCCGGCGGCCAGCTCGTCGACGAACCGCTGCACCTCGTGCTCAGGCCAGTTCCTGTCCGCAGGGCGGTGCATCACCGGGCTTATCGACCCGGCGGAGGGACCGCTTGAGCTTTCCTCCCTCTAAGCCGCGAGGCGCATCGGCGGACCTTGCGGCACGAGCTTGTAGAGCCCTGCAAGGGTGAGGGCGCCGACCAGGCCCCGGTAGGGCTCGTAGGGCGCGTAGAACTCTTCTACCTCGGGGATCGTCGCCCGGCGGCCGCGGCCATTGAGACGGCCAACAAGCTTGATGTAGCCGAGGTCGCCGGCGGGCAGGGAGTCAAGTTCGTTGCGGCCGAAGAGACCGAGGCACTGGACGGTCCACGGGCCGATCTGCGGTAGCGCCAGCAGACGATCGTCGCCGCTCCGATCCTCAATCCGGCAGCGACCGCCGGCGACGTCGCGGGCGAGGCGACGCAGCGCCACCGCCCGTTTGCCGACCAGTTCCATCTCCTCTAGTTCGGCCGGGGCGCGCCCGGCGATCGCGATGGGTCCCGGGACATCGCGCAGCGCCGCCCGCCCCTCCCCCAGCCGCGGTCCCCAGCGGCCGGCGATCCGCCGCTCGATCAAGGCCGCCCGCTGCGCCTCGATCAGCTGCCCAACGACAGCGGCCGCCAGCGCCTCCCAGGGCCAGGGGCGGCCGCTCGGCCGGAAGTCGGGCCGGCGACGGATCAGCGGCCCGACCAGGCGGTCACGGCGGAAACGGCGGTAGAAGTCAGAGAGGTCGACGTCGACCCAGAGGGCGCTGCGCATCCGCTCGATCGCCCGCCCGAGCTGCTCGGGCCCGGCTCCGTCACCGCACGGCCCGCCCTCGATCGGCGGCACCGTGACCAGCTCGGGATCGACCGCCTCAGCGCGGAACTTCACCCGGTCGCGCGCCGGCTGCCAAGCCCGGACCAGCACCGGGCAGCCGTCGACGTGGAGGAGCCGGGTCGCGACCCCGCCCCGCACCCGCAGCGTCCGGTCGGTGCTGCCGCGCGGCATCCGGAACGGCGATGGCGGCCGGACCTCGACTTCCAAGACGCCGCCCATGGCGGCTAGCGGCCCAGAAGATGTACGTCGATCAGGAACGAGCGGCTAGCGACGACGTTTTCGCGCGGGCGGCTTCGGCCCAGCGAGCGACGCTGGGGCCGCACCTTGGCGGCAGCGCTGCTGACGGCGCGCACGGCGGCGACGGTAGCCGCACCGGCCAGCACGCCTCCCGCCGTAGCGAGAACAGCGGTCCGCACCTCCGGCCGCAGGACCAACGAGGTTCCAGCATGCTCCTCATAAGCCGAGGGCAGCGGCCGCACCGGGTCGGTCACCTCGCCCGAGCCGGCGTTTTCTTCGGCGATCACCTCGCCGTCCAGTTGCAACTCGTCCACCCGCGCGACTTTAGCGCGCCCGCCCGTCACTCCCCAAGGGATCGTTCGTAAAGACGGTACTTCTTGACGATCTCGGCGCTCATCGCCTCTAGGCCGCGGTTCATCGCTTCGTTGGTCTCGAGGATCCAGCCGGCCTCGCCGTGTTTCTGGCGGGAGCGGGCGGCGGTGTCGAAGTGCTCGACGTAGAGGGATGCGGCGACGCCCGTGTGCTGCCACTCGGGCTTGACCCCGAGGAACCCCACCCGGACCTGGTCGCAGATCCGGTTGCGCTGGAGGAAGTGCCACCAGCCCAGCGGCAGCAGCCGTCCCTTCATTCGCTTCAGCACCTGGTTTAGGTCCGGGAGGGTGATCGCCACCGCGATCGTCTCGCCGTCCTTTTCGGCGACCATGAACCAGTCGCGCGAGAAGGCCAGGTGCATGTCCATCGTGTAGGTATCGAGGTCCTCCTTCGAGTAGGGGACGAAGCCCCAGTTCTCGGCCCAGGCGGCGTTGTAGATCTCGGCGAAGCGGTCCATCTCCTCGCGCAGGTGGCGGCGTGACATCCGTCGGATCTTCACCCCGTGCTCGTTTTTTGCCCGCTCGTCGAGCTCAAAGAGGATCGGCAGCATGTCCTCGCGGTCGCTGATGTCGAGGAACCAGGAGTAGAGGTCCATCGCTTTCTCCAGCCCCGCCCCCTCGCAGAGACGCTGGTAATAGGCGGGCTGCCAGGGTTGGCGGACCAGCGGCTCGAGCTGGTGGCCCTCGATCAGCACCCCGCTCTCCTCGTTCATCGAGAAGTCCATCGGCCCGACCATGCGATCGCAGCCTTTCTGCCGCAGCCAGTCCTCGGCGACGTCAAGCAGCGCCGCGGCCACGTCCGGATCGTCCTCGAGCTCGAAGAAGCCGAACATCCCCCAGCGGCTCCCGTGGAACTCGTTGAAGGCGTGGTCGAGCTGGGCGGAGACGCGGCCGACCACCCGCTCGCCGCGCACGGCGATGAAGTATTCGGCCTCGCCGTGCTTGAAGTACGGGTTGAGGCGGCGGTTGAGGAAGAGGCGACGCTCGAGTTTCAGCGGCGGGATCCAGGGGGTGCCCGCGTGGAGCCGGTAGGGCAGGTCGATGAACCGCTTCAGGTCACGCCCGTTGCGCACCGGCCGGATCGTCAGGCTTCCCATGTGAGCGGCAACCTACACTCTCGGTAGATGAGCGAGACCGCCAAGGCTCCCGTCGACGTCTTCGAGAAGGCCCGCAGCCACGACCGCCTCGAGCAGCTCGAAGCCGCGAAGGAGCACGACCTCCTCCCCTACTTCCGCCTGCTGACCTCGCAGGCCGGTCCCGTCGTCGAGATGGAGGGCCGGGAGACGATCATGCTCGGCTCCAACAACTACCTCGGCCTGACCGGCGACGAGCGGGTCAAGGGCGCGGCGCGAGAGGCTCTGGAGACCTACGGAACCGGCGTCACCGGCTCGCGGCTCCTGAACGGGACGACGCCGCTGCACCTCGACCTCGAGCGCGAGCTGGCCGAGTGGATGCGGACCGACGACGCGATCGTCTACACGACCGGCTACCAGTCGAACGTCGGCTGCATCGGCACGATCCTCGGCCCCGGCGACACCGTCATCTGCGACTCCGGCGACCACGCCTCGATCCTCGACGGCTGCCGCCTCTCCGGCGCCAAGCTGCGCCCGTTCCGCCACAACCGCATGGACAAGCTAGAGAAGATGCTCCAGCGCGCCGCCGGGGACGGCGGCGGCATCCTCGTGATCGTTGACGGCGTCTTCTCGATGGAGGGCGACGTCTGTGACCTGCCGCGGATCGTCGAGCTCTGCAAGGGCTACGGCGCCCGCCTAATGGTCGACGAGGCACACGGAGCCGGCGTCCTCGGCGCCCGCGGCGCCGGCGCCTGCGAGCTCTTCGGCCTGGAGGACGAGGTCGATCTGCGGATGGGGACCTTCTCCAAGAGCCTCGCTTCCTGCGGCGGCTTCATCGCCGGCCCAGAGGACGTGATCGAGTACCTGCGGATCTCCTCGCGCTCCTTCATCTTCAGCGCCTCCGCGGTGCCGGCGGCGGTTGGCGCCGCCCTCGCCGCCCTGCGGGTAATCCGCAGCGACGGCCCCCAGCTCTTCGAGAAATTGCTCGCCAACGCCGAGTACCTGCGTGAGGGTCTGCGCCACCTCGGCCTCAAGGTGATTGAGCCGGGCACCCTTCCCGACGGCACCGTCGCCACCACCCCGGTGGTTCCGGTGATGGTCGGCGACGACTGGCAGGCGGTGCTGCTGTGGAAGGCGCTCTTCGACAACGGCGTCTACACCAACGTCGCCATCCACCCGGCCGTCCCGCCGGGTGGGGCGCTGCTGCGGACCAGCCTGATGGCGACGCACGAGCGCGAGCATCTCGACGGCGCTCTCGGGACGATCGCTCGGGTGATCGAGAAGTTCCCCGAGCTTCCGAAAGCCTAGTTATTGGTCACGAAATCTTGACATCCCCCAGTGGGGGTAGTTTCGGGCTTGTTGCTTTTCGGATAACGCGGCGGTGAGTCCGAAATTGTTGCTCTTAGCGAATGGGCCGGATGGAAAAACGGTGACGTCGGGTTGACGGCAACTACCCCGAAGACGTAGCTTGGCCCCCTCGCCGAATGACCCGGGCGGGACATTCGGAAAGACGAAGTCGGTCCGTCAGGGCCAGGGCCCAGGGAAGGGCTCGGTCCTTCGCCGGACACGACATACCCCAGTTCATCGATTCCTTGAAGGGAGGAGTCCAGTGGAAGCTGCCTCAACGGCACCACCATCGAACATCGCCTCAGGTGAGGCTCCGCAGCACATGAGGGCACTTGAGAGGGCCAACATGGTGCGGCTGGCAAGAGCCGAGCTGAAGCGCGCGATCGCGCGGGGCGATATGGATGCCGCGGAGGTGGTTCGCGACTGCCCGTGGGAGACCGAGAGCATGACCATCGCCGAGCTGCTGACCAGCCAGCGGCGGTGGGGCCGGACCCGCGCCCGCAAGTTCCTCGTACCGCTCTCGCTGAACGAGAACAAGCAGCTGGGGACGCTGACCGAGCGCCAGCGCCGAATGCTGGCTCAGGAGCTGGCGACCCGCTCGACGGTACGCGAGGCGGAAGCGCTCTCCGTCTAGGAGGGCGCCCGGCTTTAGCCGCGCATTCCACCGATCCGGTAGCTGAGGCCGCCGGAAGCTCGTTGGAATGCGCGGCGAGCCAGGAAGAAGGTGATGGCGAAGGCAAGGGCACCGAAGCCCATCGCCACCGCCAATATCTGACCGGCGACGTAGAAACCAAGGCCGGTGACAAGGACGAAGGCCGCGCCCGCCAGCAGGGTGGTGTGGGAGCGCCAGCCGGCGAAGTGCTCGCGGATCGCCACCTCGAGGCCACCCAGGCCGGCCAGGGCGACGCCGACGCCGATCAGGGTCGGGTGGCCGCCGATAACTCCGACCGCTAGCGAGACGATGCCGGCGAGGATGACAAGCTCGGCCAGCGGCACGTCCCCCCAGGGGGCCGGCGGTCGCTCATCGGGTGCGGAAACTCGTTTGGCGGGCTTCGATTTGGTGGTCAACGGCCGCAAGCCGCCCGGCTAAGGGACATCCGGAGGAGACCTTGACCCGCCACCAGCCCATCAGCATCCCGATCGGGCCGAGGCGGGGGCGCGAGTGCCAGTGACCGCAACCCTGGAGGCCGAGGTCTTGGCGCGAGACCCGCAACCACTTGAAGTCCTGCGGGGCGGCGAGCATCTGCTCGACCAGCTCCCGATTCTCGTCCTCCTCGCGCTGCCGCTCGACCAGCGCCTGCCGCGCCTCCGCGATCCGCTCGGCGAGGCGGTCCCGCAACGCCTCCAGCTCACCGAGGTCGAGAACCCGCGGGGCGGTGGCCACCGAGTCGATTCGGTGCGGCACCTCGGTGTGACCGAAGGCCTCGCCGAACAGCTGGCTCAGCTCCGCTTCGAGGCGGCCGATCTGGCGGCGCAGCTCGATCCGCGCCTGCCGCTCGTCGACTCCCGCAGCGAGCCCAGCGAAATCGTCGCGTTTCAGCAGAGCGAGCATCTCCAAAAGTGTAGTCATGCCGCCTCCAGGGTCGCCCCGGCCATCCACAATGCCTCCTCGACGGCGATCTGCGGCACCCCCTTGACCTGCACCGCTGCGACGGCGACGCGTCGCGTCTCCTTCTCCACCCGGTACCCCTCGCCGGTGGCGCCGAAGAGGAGGGCGATCGGCCGCTCGTCGTCGGCGATCGTCAGCGTCCCGTTCGCCAGCTCGCCCGCCGCTCCCGGCAGGCTCTCCCCCGGCGCCGAGTCGCGGATGCAGAGCTGGCCGGCGAGGCGGTCGGCGTCGAAGGCGCGCAGCGCCACCCCGGTCTCGACGATCGCGATGTTGAGCGCGTCGAGCGGCAGCCCGTGGGTGCGGAAACCGCCGTCGTGGAGGCGGTCGAGGGTCAGCTGCTCGACCGGGGTCCTGGTCCGGTCGGGGTCGAGGCCGATCTGGCGGTAGAAGACGCGGTAGGCCCAGGGGATCGGCCGTTCGCGCAAGCGGATCGCCTGCGAGCCGTAGGTGCGGTCGGAGAGGTCACGGAGGCGGCGGCGGACCGGCTCGGGGCTGCGGCCGGGCTTGGCGTCAACTTCAACCCAGGCGATCCCAAGGCCAGGAAACTCGGAGGCGATGTGCGGGGCGACCCAGCCCTGCCGCGGCGCTGGCTCCCAGCCCATCCGCTGTGCGGCTGCCTCTCCCATCTCAGCCCCGCTCCGCCGCCTTCGTTGCGGCGAGGAGCTGGTCGACCCGCTGGCCGAGCTGGGCCGCGGTGAGGTCGCCGATGCTGGCGCTCTGCAGGGTGCCGCCAGGGTAAACGTAGGCAAAGGTCGGACAGCCGCCGACTGCGTAGAGGCTGGCGACGGCACCGTCGCGGTCATAGCCCACCGGCATCTTCCAGCCGTGCTGGCTGATCAGTTCGCGCAAGCGGTCGCGATCGTCGCGGATGTCCAGCGAGAGGAAACCCACCCGTCCACGGTAGCGCCGATAGACGTCATCGACCACATCCTGCTGCTCGGCGCAGCCGTTGCCCTTGGTGAACCAGAACGAGATCACCAGCGGCCGCTCGAAGAGGTCGCAGACGCGGATCGCCCCGGCGGTTTCGATCCGGCAGGCCGGCGTTCGCTGCGAGCCGTCTGGACATGGGACCTCGGAGGTTTCGCAATCGTCCTGGGCGACGTTGGCGTCGCCTTCGAGCTGACCGGAGCCGAGCGGCACCGCGAACTCCGGCAGCGGCCAGCGGGCCGGGAAGCGGTCGAGGCCCAGCGTCTCCCCGCCCCCACCGCCCTCCAGCGTGTTGACAGTGGCGACGACGATCACCGCAAGGAAGAGGAGCCCGACGATCAGCGAGTAGCGATCTCTCATTCCCGCTCCAGCCAGAGCAGGACCGCGGGCAGGACGAGGAGGACACCGGCGAGGGCGGCGCCGAGGTCGACCACGGTGACCAGGCCGAAGTCGCGCAGCATCCGCACGTCGCTGGCGATCAGCACCGCAAAGCCGGCGACCGCGGTAATGCCGGAGGCGAGCACGGCGGCCCCGGTCCGAGAGTAGGCGCGGCGCAGCGCCTCCTCGGCGCCGGCGCCGCCGCCTCGCTCCTCGTGGAAGCGCCCGACCAGGAGGACGCCGAACTCGGTCGCGATCGCGATCGTCAGCGCCCCCAGCGCCGCCGACATCGGGTTTAGCGGGATCCCGGTGATCCAGAGCAGCAGCGATGCCCAGCCGGTGGCAAGCACGGTTGGGACCAGCGGGATCAGGGCGCGTCGCCAGGAGCGGTAGACGAGGAGGAGCGCGGCCGCCACCGCCGCCAGGCCGGCGAGCGTCAACCAGTACCTGCTGCTGGAAAGGTCCGAGGCGCTTTGCGCGGCGATCACCGGCAGGCCCGCCAGCTGCACCTCGACGCCGGCCGGCGGGTCGCCGATCTCCCCGCGCACCCGTTCGATCAGCTCCTGCTGGTCTTCCAGCGACTGCGCCCGGATCCCGAACGAGATCAGCGCCTCGTGGCCGACCTTCCCGGTGGCGGGATCGACCGGCGCCACCTGCCTGAGCGCGTACGGCGACAGCGCCGCAAGCGTCGCTTCGATCCGCTTCTCCGTCGGCTTTTCCTCTCCCCGGAGCAGGAAGTCGGAGAGCGCCGGCCCGGGGCAGATTTCAGCGGTCAGGCAGCTCGGGTCTTCTCCCGCGAAGCCGTTGCCCGCCAGCACCCGCCGCTTGAACCCCACCATCCACTCGATCGTCGCCGGGTGGGTGAAGTCGGGGGCGTGGATGCTGACGTCGAGCTCCCCCGAAACGCCCGTCGTCTCCTGTAGTTCGTTCAGACCTTCGACCGCCTTGATGTTCTGCGGCGCCAGGGAGCGGATGTCAGAGACGGTCTCGACCTGAGTGCCAGCTGCCCACCCCACAACGGCGAGTGCCACGGCAACGCTGAGGACCAGCTCGGGGTAGGCCCGCGCCACCCGGAGCAGCGGGTCGACCGGCAGGCGCAGGCGCCACTTGCTCTCCCGCACCGGCGCCGCCCACCGCAGGCTCAGCGCCGCCATCCCCACCGTCAGCGCTAGGCCAAAGGCGATCGCGATCCCCAGGATCAGCAGCCAGCCGAAGCCGCGAACCATCGGGATCGGGGAGAGCTGCAGTGCAAGGAACCCGGCTGCCGTCGCCAAGCAGGCGGTGGCGATGGTCGGACCGCCGGCTGCGGCCGCCTCGCGCGCGGAGCCTCGCTCGTCGAAGCGGGCCTGGAACTGGATCGCGTAATCGACCGCGAGCCCGATCAGGATCGGCAGCGCCGCGATCGAGGCCATCGTCAGTGAGCCGCCGACCAGTGCCAGCAGGCCGAAGGTGATCGCGACCGCCATCAGCGCCACCGCCAGCGGCAGCAGCGGCCAGCGCGAGCGGAAGACGAGGAAGAGGACCGCGGCCATCACCGCCAGCGCGATCGCGAAGAGAATGAGCAGCGCGTCCTTCAGGGCGCCGGCCACGCCTTCGATCACCACCGGCGCGCCGGAGACGACATAGCGCCCGCCGTCAAGCGTGAAGCAGGGGGCCGGCTTGCCTCCTTCGCCGCAGGCCTTGCGCGGCGTAGTGTCTGCCACCGTCGCTTCGATCAGCTCAATCGCCCGACGCCGTTCCGCCGCGGTCAGGTCCGGCTTCAGCCGGATCACGATCTGCGCCGACTTTGCGTTCGGGAACAGGTAGGAGAGCCGCGCCTTCGGCGTCCCACGGGGCCGGGCGAAGTCGAAGACGACGGTGGCGACGAATTCTTCGTTGTCGATGCTCGGGGCGCTGGTGATCCCGTATTTCGTCGCCACCGCGAGCAGGTATTCGCGGAATTTTTCCGCCGACACGTGTTCGGCCAGCCGCCGCAGCTGGTCTTCGATCTGCACCACGGACTCGTTGAGGAAGGTCGCCGGGCCGGTCAGGAACTCGACCGCGTGCATCTCGGCGAGTTCGGCACACGGCCCCGGGATCGGCTTCGCCCCCTTCGGCACCTTGCCCGAGAGGCAGCCCTCCAGCCGCAGCAGCTTGAAGATGTTCTGGGTCAGCAGCAGCTGCGGCAGTTCGCCCTTGACGAGGACGACGACCGGTTCTTCGCCGAAGTCACGACGGACCTCTTCAGTCGCCTCGAAGGTGGTCGAATTCGAATCGGCGAGGGTGTCGACGCCGGCGTCGGTGGGGATCTGGGTGGCGCCGATCGCGGCGGCGATCGCTACCACCACCGTCACCGCCAGCAGCGCCCGCGCGTGGCTGGCCGCCCACGCCGCGACGCGCCCGAACCAGGATCCGGCGCGCAACCTTTAGTCCATTGAGAGCGGCCCGCTGACGTCAGCGTTGAGGAACTGGCTGACGAACGGGTTGCTCGAGTCGAACAGCTCCTCTTTGGGGCCGGACTCGACGATCTTGCCGCTCCAGAGCACAGCGATGAAGTCGGCGATGCGGCGCGCGGTCCCGAGGTCGTGGCTGATCACCAGGTAGCAGCCGCCGTTCTCCGCGTGGACCTCGCGGATCAGCTCGCAGAGCAGCGCCGTGCGGACCGGATCGAGGCCCGAGTCGGGCTCGTCGAACATCACGATCGCCGGTTCCAGGACCAGCGCCCGAGCAAAGCCGGCGCGCTTGCGCATCCCGCCCGAGAGCTCGTTCGGCATCTTGTAGGTCGCCTCGGTGAGGCCGACCTCTTTGAGGCGGCGGTTGACGATCTCGCCGATCTCCTCCTCGCCTTTGTCGGTGTGCTGCCGCAGCGGGAAGGCAACGTTGTCGTAGATGTTCATCGAGCCGAACAGAGCCCCGTCCTGGAACAGCAGGCCGAACTTTTTCCGCACCTCGAAGAGTTCGTCGTCGGTCATGTTCGGGATCGACTCGCCGTGCACGAGGACATCGCCGGAGTCGGGGTAGAGCAGGCCGACGATGTGCTTGATCAGCACGCTCTTGCCGGTCCCGGAGGGCCCGAGCACCATTGAGACCTGGTCCTCGGGAAGCCCGAGGTTGAGGCCGTTGAGGATGCGGGCGCGGCCGAACTGCTTGACCAGGTCGATGATCTCGATCGCGTCTTCGCCGCCGTGGTCGCGCTTGCGGCCAGTGTGGAATTTGTACGGGTCGTGCTCGCGCGGGTTGACGCCGGGGATGACGAAGTCGCGTCCCATCACGGCGCCGTCCTCGCTCACATAGGGGCTGCTGTCGCGGGACTCGTCGCGAGGTTCCTCCCGGACGTTGGTGATGACCTCCGGCTGCGCTTCGGCGCTTGAGGTCGCTTCGTCCCGCAACGCTTCTTCTTCGCCGCGAGCCTCGTCGGCTTCCACCGGGTCCATGCCTTTGTCTCTGTCCTCGATCGACACTTCCTCAGCCTCCTATTGGCGCACGGGGGTTGGCTCCCCAGAAGACCAGGGTTCCAAGCATTCCGATGATGTGGACTAAGACGATGTTGAGGACCATCGACTTCGCAGTCGCGGTCCCCACTCCGACCGGCCCGCCGGAAGCGGTATAGCCGTAGTAACAGCCGACCATCACGATTGCGGTCGCCATGGCCATGCCCTTGATCAAGCTGAAGATCAGGTCGGGCGGGTTCTGGAACATCCAAAAGATCAAGAAATAGCCGCCGGAGGAAACGTCGCCGATCTGCTGGACGACGGCGAGGTAGCTGGCCAGGTACATGATCCCGATCCCGACCAGGTACATGAACGGGAAGGCGATCCAGGCGGCGAGCAGGCGGGTCGCGCAGAGGAAGGTGACCGGCGGCACCCCCATCACCTCGAGCGCGTCGATCTCGTCGGAGATCCGCATCGCCCCGAGCTCGGCGACGATTCCGGTCCCGACCTTGGCCGCGAGCATGTAGCCGAAGGCGTAGGGCATGATCTCGCGCAGGTCGCACCAGGCCGAGAAGACGCCGGCGTAGGCGGGCGCGCCCTGCGCGCGCAGCAGGTAGGCGCCCTCGATCCCGCACTGGAGGCCGAGGGTGAAGACGAGGCCCCAGATGATCAGGGCGGAGCCGAGAATCAGGATCCCGGCCTGGCGCAGGGTCTCGCCGAAGAAGCGCAGGACCCGGCCCGAGTAGACGAGGCCGGCCAAACGGGCGCCGAAGCGCGCGATCTCGCCGAGCGAGTCGAGCCAGTTGCGCGGAACCGCGGTCCAAGCATTCATCGCTTAGCCCTCATCGGATCGTCTGCAGCTCCGGATTGGTGGCAAGCATCGTCTGGGTGAAGACGTAGTTGAAGGCGAAGACGCCCATGAACGAGATCACCACCGCCTCGTTGACGGCGCGGCCGACGCCGGCGGCGCCACCGGATGCGGTCATCCCTTTGTAGGAGCAGACGACGGCGATCAGGGCGCCGAACAGCGTGCACTTGATCACCGAGCCGCCAAGGTCGGTGATCGAGGCGTTAGAGAAGAGCGTCGCGAAGAAGCCGCCGAGCGGCTGGTGGTAGAGCATCTCGGTGAGGATGCCGCCGCTGATCCCGAAGACCAGGGCGTAGATGTCGAGCAGGCCGGTGATCAGCATCAGCGCCAGGAAGCGCGGCACGACCAGGTTCTTGATCGGGTCGACCCCGAGCACCTGGAGGGCGTCGAGCTCCTCGCGGATCTTCCGGGCGCCGAGGTCGGCGGTGATCGCAGTGCCAGCGACGCCGGCGACCACGACCGCGGTCACGAAGGGCGCGAACTCGCGGATCGAAGCGAGGACGAAGAAGCCGCCGAGGCGATCGAGGGCACCGAACAGCGAAAGGAAGTTGGCCGCCTGCAGGCCCGGAGCGCCGAATCCGAAGGCGACGGTCGAGACCAACAGCGGGAACCAGCAGAGCTGGAGGGCGAAGAGGAACTGGCCGATGAACTCCTCCCCATAGGGATACGGCGGTTTGACCGCAGAAACGATCGTTCGCGCGGTGAGGATCATCATCTCCCCCACCGTTTCGAACAGCGACTTGGCGGGCAGAAATGCCCTGTTGACCGCGGATCCGACCATCTGCTCCTCCATCCGAGCCGGCGCCGCACGCGCGCGGAGCCCCGCTCGTTGGGCGGGAGTCTAGGGGATGCACCACCCCCATCCATTAGCCGCATGTTGAGATCGCGCTAACCGCCGATCCCGGCCTGAAATGCCTGCGAAGGCGGCCAAACCCCGTGCTATGTTCGGGCCGCTTTGCGGGGGACCGGACGACATTCCCGGCACACCCGCCTCCTAGCCATCGCGATCGGGTTCGCCGCGCTGGCGGCGGCGGCGATGCTCGGCGGCTGCGGGTCCAGCTCGTCCTCCGACGACGAACCGACCGGGACGTTCCACGTCAAGGTCACCGAAGCGAGCTTCCCGACGGCGCAAAACCTCGGCCAGACGGCGCTGCTGAAACTCGCGGTCCGCAATACCGGCAAGCGGGCCGTCCCGGCGCTGACCGTCAGCTTCACGATCGCCGGCAAAGAGGGCGTCAACTCCTCCCTGCCCTTCGGAGTCCGCGATCCCCAGCCCGAACTCGCCCAGCCTGAAAGGCCGGTCTGGGTGCTGGCGCAGTCCTACCCGCGTTTGCACGGCTCCTCGAAGCCTGGCGGCGCCTCGACTTCGAGCCCAAAGACTTTCTCCTTCGGCGAACTGAAGCCGGGTCAGACCACCACCGCGGTCTGGAAGCTGAGCGCGGTGCGCTCGGGCAAGTACACGCTGCTCTACAACGTCGACGCCGGCCTCAGCGGCAAGGCAAAGGCGAAGACTGACAACGGCGTCCGGCCCGGCGGCTCGTTCGCGACCGAGATCAGCGAACGCCTGCCGGAAACCGAAGTCAATAACAACGGCGAAATCGTTGAAGTCGGGAAAGGCAAGTAGGGGCGCAACCGCCGCGGCCGTGCTGGCCTTGCTGCTTGCCCTGGCCCTGCCAGCCTGCGGCTCGGCCAGCGACACCAATTCCACTTCCAGCTCGACGAGCGACCGCCCGGGCGGCGGCGACGCCCTGAAGAAGGTCGGCTCGTTCGACGCCCCCGTTTACGTCACCGGTGCTCCCGGCTTCCCGCAGTTGCTCTTCGTTGTCGAGCAGCCCGGGAGAATCGTCGTCCTGCGTAACGGGCACAAACTCCGCAAGCCCTTCCTCGACCTGCGGGGTCAGGTCTCCTACGGCGGTGAGCGGGGGATGCTCTCCGTCGCCTTCCCGCCCGACTACCGCCGCAGCAAGCGCTTCTACGTCTATTACACGGACGCCGCCGGCAACATCCGCATCGACGAATTCAAGCGGGGGAGCGCGGTGCGAGCAAGGCGTGGCTCGCGCCGGAAGGTGATCGTTATCCCCCACCCGGTCAACTCCAACCACAACGGCGGCCAGCTGCAGTTCCTCGGCGACCTCCTCTACTTCGGCACCGGCGACGGCGGCTCCGGCGGCGACCCGCCGAACAACGCCCAGAACAAGGAGGTGCTGCTCGGGAAGCTGCTGCGGATCGATCCCCGCCCATCCGGCGGCAAGCCCTACACCGCGCCCCCCGACAACCCCTTCGTCGGCAAGCCGGGCCGCGACGAGATCTACAGCTACGGGCTGCGCAACCCCTTCCGCTTTTCCTTCGACCGCCGCAGCAATCGCCTGGCGATCGCCGACGTCGGTCAGAACCAGTTCGAGGAGCTCGACTACACGACGATCACCGGGGCAAGCGGCGCCAACTTCGGCTGGGACGCCCTCGAGGGCGACTCCAAATACAGCGATGAAAACAGCGGCACCCCGGACCCCGGCGGAACCATCAAGCCGATCTTCGCCTACAGCCACGCCCGCGGCGGCGGCAGCTGTTCGATCATCGGCGGCTACGTCGTCCGCGACCCGCGCCTGCCGGGCCTGCTCGGCCGCTACGTCTACGCCGACCTCTGCGAGGGCCAGCTGCGAGCCCTGGTGCCGCACCTCAACCACGCTTCTGACGACCACAAGCTCGGCCTCCGCGTCGAAAGCCCGAGTTCCTTCGGCGAAGACAACCAGCACCGCCTCTACGTCGCCTCGATCGAAGGTCCGGTTTACCGGCTTGTCTCGCGCTAGTACATTTGGCTGACCAGCCAAACGGCGACGAAGGGAGCATCGGGGTGGAGAGCGCAACTGCTGTTCGGGCCGCAGAGGAGTCGATCGAGGTCCGCAATCCAGCGACGGGATCGATCATCCGCGAGATCCCGGTCGATCCGCCCGAGCAGGTTGCCGAGACCGTGCGACGGGTCCGTGCCAACCAGCCCGAGTGGGAGGCAATGGGGATCGAGGGGCGCTACCACTGGCTCGGCAAGCTGCGCGATTGGCTGCTCGACAACCGCGAGCGGGTGCTGGAGACGATGCAGCGCGAGACCGGCAAGGTCCGCGCCGACGCCGAAAACGAGCCGACCTACCTCGCCGACCTGATCAACTTCTACGGCACCCGCGCCGTCCAGTTCATCGGCGAGGAGAGCGTCCGCCCCCACTCACCGCTGCTGGCGTCGAAGAAGCTGCGGATTCAGTACCGGCCCCACCCGGTCGTCGGGATCATCAGCCCTTGGAACTTCCCGCTGATCCTCTCGCTCGGCGACGCCGTTCCCGCCCTGCAGGCCGGCTGCGCCGTCGTTGTCAAGCCCTCCGAGTTCACCCCGCTCGGGATCGCGGAGGTGGTCGAAGCCTGGAAGAACGAGATCGGCGGCCCGGATGTCTTCGACTGCGTGCAGGGGATCGGCGAGACCGGCGGGGCCCTGGTCGACGCGGTCGACTTCGTCCAGTTCACCGGCTCCGACCGCACTGGCCGCAGGGTGATGGCACGGGCGGCGGAGACGCTGACCCCGGTCAGCCTCGAGCTTGGCGGCAAGGACCCGATGATCGTCCTTGCCGACGCCGACCTCGACCGCGCCGCCAACGCCGCGGCCTGGGGCGGGATGATGAACTCGGGTCAGATCTGCATGTCGGTCGAGCGGATCTACGTCGAGGAGCCGGCCTACGATGAGTTCGTCATCAAGCTGACCGCGGAGGTCGGCCGCCTCCGCCAAGGCGCCGACGCCGGCGGCGAGCCGAAGGACGTCGGCGCGATGACCTCGCCGCGCCAGATTGAGATCGTCGCCGACCACGTCGACGACGCCCTCGCCTCCGGTGCCCGCGCCCTCACCGGCGGCAAGCGGGTCGACGGTCTCGGCGATTACTTCGAGCCGACGGTCCTGGTTGACGTCGACCACTCGATGAAGGTGATGCGCGACGAGACCTTCGGCCCGGTGGTTGGGGTGATGAAGGTGCGCGATGCCGAGGAGGCGGTGGCGATGGCGAACGACAGCCGCTACGGCCTATCCGGCGCCGTCTTCGGCGAGCGCGAGCGGGCCGAGCAGGTGGCGCGGCGGGTCGAGTGCGGCGCGGTCAACGTCAACGACGTCCTCGTCAACTACTTCGCCACCGAGGTCCCGATGGGCGGCTGGAAGCAGTCCGGGATCGGCTTTCGCCACGGCGAACCGGGGATCAAGAAGTACTGCCGCAGCGAGTCCCTGGTGATCACCCGCTTCGGCGGCAAGCGCGAGCTCACCTGGTACCCCTACACCAGGTCCCGCCGCCGCCTGATCGCCCCGATCGTCCGCCTCTTCAACGCCCGCGACTGGAAGCGCCGCCTCGGTCTGCGCCGCTGAGCGCCGTTCACGCCCGGCCGTCCGGCAGCCGCTGAGCGGCGTCCCGCTACCTTTAAAGGTTCATGCCGGAGCGGGATTACATAGCTGCGACCAAGGAGCGCGTCGTCGTCTTCGACGGCGGCATGGGCGCGACGCTGGAGCAGTTCGACCTCTCGGCCGAGGACTACGGCGGCCTGGCCGGCAAATGCCACGAGGTGCTGGTCCTCAACCGGCCCGACGTGATCGAGGGGGTCCACAGCTCGATGCTGGAGGCCGGGGCCGAGGTGGTCGAGACGGATTCCTTCCAGGGCTCGCGATTGAAGCTCGAGGAGTGGGGTCTCGGCGAGCAGACGCTCGAGATCAACCGCAAGGCGGCGGAGATCGCCCGCCGCGCCGCCGGCGAGACCCGCTTCGTCGCCGGCTCGATCGGCCCTACCGGCTTCCTCCCCGCGTCGACCGACCCGACCCTCGGGAACATCTCCTTCGGCCGCCTGGTCGAGGTCTTCGCCGAGCAGGCCCAAGGGCTAGTCGAAGGCGGCTCCGACCTGATCATGATCGAGACCGCGCAGGACATCCTTGAGGTGAAGGCGGCGATCTTCGGCGCCCGTGAGGCCTTCAAGCAGACCGGCCGCACCTTGCCGATCCAGTGCAGCGTCTCGCTGCTGCCGAACGGCGGCAAGATGCTGCTCGGGACCGACATCCAGTCGGTGCTGACGACCCTGACCGCGCTCGAGATCGACGTCATCGGCCTCAACTGCTCGACCGGGCCGGAGGACATGCGCGACGCGATCCGCTTCCTCGGCGAGGCCTCGCCGCTGCCGGTCCACTGCATCCCCAACGCCGGGCTGCCCTTCCAGGGCCCCGACGGCGAGACCGTCTTCCCGGAAAAGCCGGAGCCGCTGGCTGCCTCCCTCGGCGAGTTCGTCGAACGCTTCGGCGTCGGCATCGTCGGCGGCTGCTGCGGCACCACCCCCGAGCACATCGCCGCGATCCGCGAGCGGGTCGACGGCCGCGTGCCCGGTGAGCGCCCGGCACCGAGCGCGATTGAAGTCTCTTCGATGATGACCTCGACCCCGCTGGTGCAGGAGCCGCGGCCGACCCTGGTCGGCGAGCGGGTCAACTCGCAGGGCTCGAAAAAGGCCAAGGAACTTCTGCTTGCCGACGACTACGACGGTCTCGTCCAGGTCGCCGAAGACCAGGTCGAAGGCGGTGCCCACGTGCTCGACACCTGCGTCGCCCTGACCGAGCGCCAGGACGAGGACGAGCAGATGAAGGCGGTGGTGAAGCGGGTCTCGCTGACCCAGCCCGCCCCGATCCAGGTCGACTCGACCGAACCCGAGGTGATCAAGGCCGCCCTCGAGCAGATCCCTGGCCGCGCGATCGTCAACTCGATCAACCTCGAGGCCGGCCGCGACAAGGCCGACGTCGTGATCCCGCTGGCCAAGGAACACGGCGCCGCGCTGATCGCGCTGACGATCGACGAGGTCGGGATGGCAAAGACGGCCGACCGCAAGGTCGAGATCGCCGAACGGATCCGCGACATCGCCTGCGACGAGCACGGACTCGACCCCGAGGCGCTGATATTCGACGCCCTCACCTTCACCCTCACCACCGGCGACGAGGAGTGGCGACCCTCCGCCGTGGAGACGATCGAGGGGATCCGCCGGATCAAGACCGAGATCCCCGGCGTCAAGACCTCGCTTGGCGTTTCCAACGTCTCCTTCGGCGTCTCGCCGCGGCCCCGCGCGGTCCTCAACTCTGTCTTCCTCCACCACTGCGTCGAGGCCGGGCTCGACCTGGCGATGGTCAACCCCAACCACATCACCCCCTACGGCGAGATCCCCGAGGAGGAGCGGCAGCTGACCGACGACCTCGTCTTCAACCGCCGCGAGGACGCGCTCGAGCGCTTCATCTCCCACTTCGAGTCGAAGGGCGAGGAGGCCGAGGCCGAGGTCGCCAACCCGACCGAGGGCATGGAGCCCGAGGAGGCCCTGCACTGGCACATCCTCCGTCGCAAGAAGGACGGCGTCGAGGAGTGGATCGACCGCTCGGTCGACAAGATCGGCGCCGTCCCCACGCTCAACAAGGTGCTGCTGCCGGCGATGAAGGAGGTCGGCGACAAATTCGGCGCCGGCGAACTGATCCTGCCCTTCGTCCTGCAGTCGGCCGAAGTGATGAAGCGCGCGGTCGCGCAGCTCGAGAACTACCTCGACCGGATCGACGGCCACACCAAGGGCAAGGTCGTGATTGCCACCGTCTTCGGCGACGTCCACGACATCGGCAAGTCTCTCGTCAACACGATCCTCACCAACAACGGCTACACCGTGATCGACCTCGGCAAGCAGGTACCGGTCGACGCGATCATCGATGCCGCGGTCGAGAACGAGGCCGACGCGATCGGCCTCTCCGCCCTGCTCGTCTCCACCTCGAAGCAGATGCCGACCTGCGTCGCCGAGCTGCACCAGCGCGGTCTCGACTTCCCGGTCCTGATCGGCGGCGCCGCGATCAACCGCGACTTCGGCCGCCGCACGCTCTACCCGAAGGGGAAAGAGTCCGACGAGGTCTACGAGCCCGGCGTCTTCTACTGCAAGGACGCCTTCCAGGGGCTCGACACGATGGACGCGCTGGTCGACGCCGAGGCCCGCGCCGCGCTGGTCGAGCGGATGCGCGCCGAGGCAAAGCAACTGCGTGAGAAACCGGTCGTCGTCGATGACGCGCCGCCGACCACTGACGCCAGCGTCCGCTCGGGCGCCCGCACCGACGTGTCGATCCCACAGCCGCCCTACTGGGGCGTGCGGGAGATCCCGGTCGACCTCGGCGACGTCTACCCCTACCTCGACCGCCACGTCCTTTTCAAGCTCCACTGGGGCGGCCGGGGCGTCAAGGGCGAGGCTTGGCGACAGCTGGTCGAGGGTCATGACGGCGAGGAGGGCTTCGCCCCGCGCCTGGAGCGGATGTGGCGGGAGCAGGACTACCTCCACCCGCGCGCGCGGCTCGGCTACTTCCCCTGCAACGCCGACGGCAACGAGCTGGTCGTCTTCGACCCTGAGGACCCCGAGCGCGAGCTCGAGCGCCTGGTCTTCCCGCGCCAGCCTCGCCACGACCGGATCTGCCTCGCCGACTTCTACCGGCCGCTCTCCTCGGGCGAGCGCGACGTCGTTGCCCTGCAGGGGGTGACGGTTGGGCCGGAGGTGACCGAGCTGATCGAGAAGCTCGAGGCCGAAGGTGAGTTCGCCGAGCAGCTCTACGTCCACGGTCTCGGCGTCCAGTCCGCCGAGGGACTGGCCGAGTGGCTGCATTCGGACATTCGCCGCCAGCTCGGGATCGAGCTCGACCAGGGCCGTCGCTACTCCTGGGGCTACCCCGCCTGCCCAGACCAGTCCGAGCACGAGAAAGTCTGGCGCCTGCTCGACCTCGAAGAGATCGGGATGACGCTCTCCGGCGGCTACGCGGTGATGCCGGAGCAATCGACGGTGGCGATCGTCGCCCACCACCCCCAGGCCGTCTACTTCGGGATGAAGTCCGGCTTCATCCCCGAGGAGAAGACGCCCGACGAGCTAATCGCCGGTACCGAGCGGGGCGGCGAGCTACCGCCGGAGTCCGAGCCGGAGACGGCCGAGGAGGGCGAGGGCGCCGAGGCCCCCGCCCCCGAGCTCAGCCGCTGAAGCGCTCCGGCAGCTCGGCCGGGTGAAGCGCCGGCCGTTGCCAGTTGCGCCCTTCGTAGGCCTCCTCGAAGCCGGCCCGCTGCAGGTTGCGGGTGACAGCCGACCAGGAGGCGAGATCGCATTCGCCAACCTCGACGAACACGGTGTGACATCCCGCCCTGTGAGCGTCAAGCAGGCGCCGATGCAGGAGCGCGGCGTTGCAGCCGCACCCGCGGGCGTGCGCCAGAGTCTGCCCTGCCCCGAGCTGGGCGACGCCGTCGGTGATCAGCATCGAGCCGGTGGCGACCGGGATCTCTTCCGGGCCGAGCGCCGCCGTGTAGCAGTGCCAGCCGTCCCGCTGCGGCAGCGAGAAGAACAGCGTTCCCGCCACTAGTGGCATCCCCAGAGCTTCAGCCGCGATCGTGCTCAGGCCTTCGCCTTCACATTCGTCTTCCCCGAGGCGGTAGATGACGATGCTCGGGTCGACATAGAAGTCCGGCGGCGAGCCGTCGCGGACCAGTTTCACCCAGCCCGCCCCCTGCTCGTAGCCCCGATCGTCCAGCCAGGCCTCTGCCTCCGCCGCCCCGGGCCTGCTTGCGGCGACCGGGATTCGGTAGTCGACTTCGCGGGCCCGCATCCATTCGATCGCCGCTCCCAGATGGCCGCCGGCGACCGCGTCAGGCTCTGCCGCACCCTGAATCTGCTGCAGCAGGTGGATTTCGGGCAGGTCACCGAAGGCGGTGGCCTGCACCGGCCCGAACCTCTCGACTTCAACTCCCGATTCGGAAACTGCTTCCGGAACCACCGAGTCCCACATGTCGCGCCGGAAGCGCTGCGCGACTCTCTCCAAAACTGCCGAGTCGTATCTCACGGCTCCCCTTCCCAAGTTCGCGTGAGTTCTTTTTGGCCGATTGCTCGACTCTATGCACACCACTGTGGATTCGTCAAGGAACCTTGTCGATCCGGCTATGAAGTCGCGTAAGTTGTCGCCCGCGGCGGCCTAGAGGCGGGCCGGCTGCTCGGTCTGGATGGAAAACCGGCGCCGGCCTCGCGCCTCCCGGTCGGCATTGCCTGGCCTGGGATCGGTGGCAGGCATGCCTCGGGCAATCCTAAATCAATACGGAGAAGTTTTTGAAGCTTTTGGGTGCGGCTCGAGCCGGACGGGGGCCGTCGATAGCGCCTGCACCCGCAAATCGCTCCAGGTCAGACCCTCGCGGACGAGGGCCGGCAGGCCGAGGGCAACGGCCGTAGCGATCTCGACGGCCTGGAGGATCACGCCGTAGGCGAGCGCGTCCGCGGTGCTGACCCCGAAACCGGTGTGAAGGACGCTGATCACCGCCAGCTGGAAGACGCCGATGTTGGAGGGGGTCGCCGGCACCACCGCGGTGACGTTGACGGCGAAGAGAACCGCTGCGGCGGCCCCGATCCCGGCCTTGCCATCGAGGCCAAGTGCGTAGAGCAAGGCCCAACAGGCGCAGAGCTGGATCGCCCAGGCCCCGAGCTGCGCCGCGGCGGCGGCTGATCCCTGGCGGGGATCTTTGAAGACGGTGAGTCCGGCGCGGACCTGCAGCAGCGCCCGGCGGATTGCCGCGCCGAGGCGGGCGAGCCGGCCGTTCCCGTTGCGGCGCATCAGCAGCGGCGCCAGGAGCACAACGAGCAGGACCAGCAGCGGCACCAGGCTGAAGGCGAAGATCTGCTTGGTGCCGGAGTGGAAGAGCGGCGTGGTCGAGACGATGATCACCCCGAGCAGGACGAGGGCGACCAGGTTCAGCATCGTCTGCGAGACCAAGGTCCCGAGCAGCACCGGGAAGGTTTCCCGCATCCGGCCGCTGCGCCGCGCCAGGGTCAGCGCGCGCGCCGGCTCGCCGAGGCGCGCCGGCAGGGTTGCCGACATCAGCACCCCGATCATCGTCGCCGAGGTGACGTCGCGGCGGCGGATCGGCCGGTTTGGCAGCGCCGCCCGGGCGATCCAGTACCAGGAGGCGGCGCGAAAGAACATCGAGCTCGCCATCAGCGCGCAGGCGATCAGGACCCAGGTCAGATCCGAGCGGACGATGCTTTCGACGACGTTGTCGACGCCGATCTTCTGCGCCGCGAGGAGCGTCAGGCCAACGCCCAGCAGCCCGGCGACGGCAAGGGCGAGCCGCCGGGCGAGGGCGCGGCCGCGCTTACCCGCCTGCGCCGGCACCGGATCGAGCGAGGGCAGCCGCTCCGCCGGCCGACGCGGGTTGCCGTCGGCGGGCCTGATCCCCGCCCAGTGGGCGAACTTTTCCCCCGCCGTGGCGGGCTTCGGAACCTCGATCGCACGCTCGTAGACCTCCGTCACCTGGTCGGCGACCCGGGGCCAGGCGTAGCGCTCGGCGCTGCGCCGCGCCGCCAGACCCATCTCGCGCAGCCGCTCGGGCTCGTGGTGGGCCCGCTGTAGCTCCTCGGCAAGGCGCTGGGGATCTCCGGGCGGAACCAGCAGCCCGTCGACGCCATCGCTGACGACGTCGCTGTAGCCGGCGATCGCCGAGGCGATGACGGGAGTGCCCGCCGCGAACGCCTCGGTCAGGACCATCCCGAAACTCTCGCCGGAGAGCGAGGGGGCGCAGAGCACATCAGCGCGGTGGAGCGCCTCCCAAAGGGCCGGCCCGGAGACGCGCCCGCGGATGTCCATGAAACGGAGGAGGTCGGGGTCGGCGACGTAGCGGAGCACGTCCTCCCGATCGGCGCCGATCACGGTCAGCCGGCAGGGCACGTGCTCGACCAAGGCGTTGAAGGCGGTGAGGAGGATCGGCAGGCCCTTGCGCTCCTCGGGGCGGCCGACGAAGAGGATCCGCAGCTCCTCGGAGGGCGGCACCGGATCGCTCAGCGCTGCCTCGACATCGACCCCGTTGGGGATGATCGTGTACTCGCCGCCGAACCAGCGACGGCCGGTCCAAGCGGCCGCCTCGGAGACCGCGATCCGGGCGGAGAGGCGGTTGAAGAGGCGCCGGGCACCGACTGCGTTAGCGATGTAGTTGGGCAGCGGCTTGGTCGCGTAGGCGTGGAAGGTCCCCACCACGGGGACGTGCGCCCCCAGGGTGGCGTTCCAGCCAACCAGCGGCACCAGCGGCTCGTGGACGTGGATGACGTCGAATTCGCCGGCGCGGACGGCCCGTCGCGGAGCGACGACGCCCCCGGCTGGGAAGGGCGCGAGGTTCGAAACCGACCCGTTGGCCCCAAACCCGGCGGTGCGGCCGAGTGGGACCAGATAATCGGGCAGCTCGCGCCGTTCCGCCTGCGCCCGATGGAGCACGCGGCTGAGCCGCCCCGGAGGGTCGAAGGGAGCGAGCACGCGGACATCGTGGCCACGCCCGAGGAACTCCTCGGCGAGAGCCTCAACGTGCCGGTTCACGCCCCCCTGGTAGGACCAGGAATATGGCGAGACGAGACCTATGCGCACGGGCAATCAAGAGTAGATCATCGGTCGGCAGGCGCCGCATCGCTCTCGGCCCAGGCGAAGCCGGTGAAGACGAGCAGGTAGGCGGCGCCGATCTCCAGCAGGAGTGCGCCTGAGTCATTGGCGAGCGTGCCGACCACCGTCGCCGCCAAGGCCCCGATCAAACCCGCCCGCATCGCCGGCACGCCGGCCACCCAGACCGCCAACCGATCTCGCCTCACATAGGCGAGAGCAGCAGCCGCGGCGACCACCGGCAAAAAGGCGAGCAGCACCGGCCGCGCGAAGCTGTGGGCGGACAACTGCAGCCGGCGCTGAGCGACGTCGGCGAGGTCACCGAGGCCGCCGGCATCGAGGACCGAGCGGGTCAGATGAGCATTGGCACCGCTGAGCAGATCGATCAGCGCCAGTAGCGCCAGGACTGCAAAGGGGGCGGCGACCACCGCCAGAACTGCGGTGCGTCTGCCACGGCCGGCGACCACGACGGCCGCGACCACGGCGCCGACCGGGAAGACGATTGCCGCGCCGACGTCGGCGCCGAAACGACCGGCGGCGAAGACGAAGGCGGCGATCAACCCGGCGGCGACGAAAGCAACTGCGGCGGCACGAGCGGAAGCCCGCCTCACGAAACCCGCCAGCGCCGCTCCCGTGCCTGCAACCACCAGCACCGCCAGTAGCGCCTCAAGCTCGTTGCCGATCCCATAGAAGCGCACTCCGAGGCCCGGGTTCGGCCCCAGCAGGGAGAGCGAGGTAAGCGGCGAGCCGGCGATCACGTCAATCGCGTAGGCGAGCACGGTCAGGGCAGAGGCGACAGCCAGGGCGCGATAGCCCTTGAGGAGGAGCAAAGTGACCGTGCCGAGCAGCGGTGAGAGGAGCAGCACGAGCAGCTGTTCCGCCGTCTCCTTCGGTTCCAGCGCCGCGCCCAGCAGGAGGACGAGCGGCAGGTAGACGATCGTCAGACCGGTCAGGCGAACTCCTTTTCGCGACAGACGGCCGCGGCTGAGCAGCGTGACGATCAGCAGGGCGGCCAACCAGACGATCACGTTCAGCCCGATCACCGGTCCACGCCGCGACGAGATCACGTCCATCCGCCCGACCAGCGATTCGATCGCCGCCGGATCGACCGACCCCTCCGCGTGGATCGGCTGCCCGGACATCTGCGAGGGAATGTCGATCCCGAGCCGGTCGAGGATCGTCGGTGCAACGTCGGTCGAGAGCACGTACCCATCCATCCGCGTGCTGTCAGAGGTGAGGTTGCCGTCGAACCCCGCGCCCTTGATCCCAATCGGCAGCGGTTCGTCCGATTTCCCAGTCGGCCGGGCAATCGCGATCAGCAGGTCGCAGTTCCTCTTCGAAAGAAGCCGGTCGAGGGAGCTGCGGGCGCTTTCCGAGAACCAGGCGCGCGCCCCCGCTTCCCTCAGCGTCTTCCGCAACAGCCCGGGCTCGATCTCCGCCGGGGCCGTTTCCGCCCGTTCCACCACTTCCCGCCACCACCCCGGACCGCGCTTCCCCGCGGGCAGGGGCTGGTCATAGAGAGAGTCGAAAACCCGGTTCCCCTGCCCGACGTCCAGGTAGGTCTGCGTTGGCGGCACGGTTCCGAGCCCGGCGCTCATCACTCCCGGCGAAAAACCAGCATCGGCAAGTTCGGCGACGGTCGTATCGCTCGGCACCCACGCCAGGACCACCCCCGGCTCCTTGGCCGCCGCCGAGGGAGCGATCCCCAGCAGGGCGAGCGCTATCGTCACGCCAATGGCCGACCGCACCTTTGCCAAGTTCAGCTTCTTCAAGATCGATCCAGCCTGGCGCCGTCGGGACCCGGAGCTCCGGGCAGCGGATAAGGGGGAATTCCTCGCCGCCTGCGAGGACTTCGCCGTTGACCGCTCGCTGCGCGCCTACTCAACCATAGGAACGCGTGGCGACGTCGACCTGGTGCTGCTGACCCAGAGTCCGAACCTGGCCGACATCCACACCTTCCACGTCGTTCTCGGCCAGAGCGGTCTGGCGAAGTGGACGACCACCCCGCACTCGTTCCTCTCGATGACGAAACAGTCGCCGTACTCCGCGGAGGACGCTCGCCCCGAGATCTGCACCAGCGAGCGCAAGTACCTCTTTCTCTACCCGATGGTCAAGCAGCGTCGCTGGTACGGGCTGCCGCCGGAGGAGCGCGGCCGGATCATGAAAAGCCACATCGAAGTCGGCCGCCGCTATCCCGAGATCACGATCAACACGACCTACTCCTACGGGATCGACGACCAAGAGTTCGTCGTCTGCTTCGAGGGCGACGACCCCGGCGAATTCCTCAACCTCGTCAACGAGCTGCGGCCGACCGAGTCAAGTGAGTACACCGAGCGCGAGACGCCGATCTTCACCTGCGTCGCGATGTCGGTCGGGAAGGCGCTCGACGCCCTCGACGGGACCCCCAGCGCGGTCGGCGCCGGCGCCCCGGCGCTCGGCTGAGCTCCGTCTTTCCCTATTCTTTCGCGCTCCCATGAGCAAGATCGGAACTGAAGAGACCCCCCTCCGCGTCGCCATCGTCGGCGCCGGCCCCAGCGGCTTCTACGCCGCCGAGCACATCCTCAAGGACGGCGACCTGCACGCCCAGGTCGACCTTTTCGACCGCCTCCCCTCCCCCTTCGGGCTGGTGCGCGGCGGCGTCGCCCCGGACCACCCGAAGATCAAGTCGGTGATCCGGGTCTACGAGAAAACCGCCGCCCGCGAGGGCTTCCGCTTCTTCGGCAACGTCAAGATCGGGCACGACATCGAGGTCGAAGAGCTCGAACGGCTCTACCACGCGATCGTCTTCACGGTCGGCTGCGAGACCGACCGCCAGCTCGGGATCCCCGGCGAGGACCTGGCCGGGAGCCACGCCGCCACCGCTTTCGTCGGCTGGTACAACGCCCACCCCGACTACGCCGACCACGAGTGGGACCTCTCCTGTGAGCGTGCCGTCGTGATCGGCAACGGCAACGTGGCGATGGACGTTGCCCGGATGCTGGCTCTGACCGACCACGAGCTGCGCCAGACCGACACCGCCGACCACGCGATCGAGGCGCTCGACCGCAAGCAGATCCGCGAGATCGTCGTCCTCGGCCGCCGCGGTCCCGTCCAGGCCGCCTTCACCAACCCGGAGATCAAAGAGCTCGGGGATATGGAGGACGCCGACGTTGTCGTCGACCCGCAGGAGATGGAGCTCGACCCGGCCAGCCAGGCCTTCCTGGAGTCCGACGAGGTCGACAAGACGACCCGGGTCAACGTCGAGACGCTGAAAGAGTTCTCCGAACGGGAGCCCGAGGGCAAGAAGCAGCGGATCGTCCTTCGCTTCCTCGCCTCGCCGGTCGAGATCAAGGGCGACGGCAAAGTCGAATCGATCGTTGTCGGCCGCAACGAGCTGGTTGAGGAAGGCGGCGCCCTGCGCGCCAGGGACACCGGCGAGCGCGAAGAGCTCGAGTGCGGCCTGGTCCTGCGCTCGGTCGGCTACACGGGCGTCCCGATCGAGGGCGTGCCCTTCGACGAGAAGCGCGGCCTGATCCTCAACGAGGGCGGCCGCATCCTCGACTCCCATGACGCCGGCCACAAAGTCGGCCACTACACCGCGGGCTGGATCAAGCGCGGCCCCTCTGGCGTGATCGGGACGAACAAGAAAGACGCCTTGGAGACTGTCCAGCACCTCCTCGCCGACGTCGAGGAGCAGAAGCTGCTGAGCCCGGAGAAGCCCGACCCGACCGCGGTCGAGGACCTGCTGCGGGAGCGCAGCGTGCGCTACGTCAGCTTCGAGGACTGGCAGGCGATTGACCAGGCCGAGGTCGGCCGCGGCGAGCCGCACGGCCGCCCGCGGGTCAAGTTCGTCCGGGTCGAGGAGATGCTCGAGACGCTCGGCGAGCCCGCCGCGAGCTAGTGCCGGCTGATCTCGACGAGCTGAAGGGGATGATCGAGGCGGCGCTGCCCGGCGCCGCGGCCGAGGTCAGCGACGAAACCGGCACCGGCGACCACATCCGCGCCGACGTCGCCGCCCCCCAGTTCAAGGGCCTCTCCCGGATCGACCAGCACCGCCTGGTCAAGGCTGCGGTCAAAGAGCGCTTCGACGACGGCACCATTCACGCGCTCTCGGTGAAGACCAGCCTCCCCGGCTGAAGTCACACCTTCGCGCGCTTTCCTACGACAAAATGTTACATTGTGCGCGCTATGCGTACGACTGATCTCCATACCCTCAGGGTCATGCGATACAAGCGATCCACCTGGCCCGATTCGCGGCTCGACGAATTCAAGAGCCGCGTCGACGAGCGCTTCAACAGCGTAGAAACCCGGCTCACGGAGCTGAGCGACCGCGTGAGTGAAAACAACGCCCGCATCGACGGTCTGCAGCACGCCGTCCTGATCGTTGGCGGTGGCCTCTTCGCTGCATTCATAGGACTTCTGGCAGCGATCATCGGTCTGATCGTCACCCAGCTCTAGCCGAACCTTCCGCCTCCCTACAATGCCCCCATGGCCGACCCAGAGCTGAAGAGCAAAGTGGAAGAACTGATCACCGCCAACCCGGTCCTGCTGTTCATGAAAGGGACCCCGGACATGCCGCGCTGCGGCTTCTCGATGCGCGTGGTCCAGGTGCTGGACCAGGTCGACGTCGACTACGGCGCGATCGACGTCCTCCCCGCGCTGCAGCCGCTGCGCGAAGTGACGGCGGAGATCTCCGACTGGCAGACCTTTCCCCAGCTCTACGTAAACGGCGAGCTGCTGGGCGGCTGCGACATCATTGAGGAGATGTTCGAGTCTGGCGAGCTAGCCGACGCCCTCGGCGTCAAACAGCCCGAGAACGCCCAGGTGCCGCAGGCCAGCATTCCGCAGCAGTCGCCGCCGCTCCAGATCGAATAGAAGCTCTTGCGGTCTGGCTAGACCGCAGCAGCCTGTTCGGCAGCGTCCTCTTTGACTTGGAAGCTGCTGCCGCAACCGCAGGCCGCAACCACGTTCGGGTTATTGACCTGGAAGCCGGCGCCCTGGAGGCCTTCGATGTAATCGACCTCCGAGCCGAAGACGAACTGCATGCTGACCTTGTCGACGACGACGGAGACCCCGTCGACCTCGAAGACGTTGTCGTCCTCCTTCGCCTTGTCGAAGGCGAGGGCGTACTGGAAGCCCGAGCAGCCGCCACCGCGGACGGCAACTCGCAACGCCTGCTCAGAGCCGTCCGGCTGCGAGCCGAGCAACTCGCCGATCTTCTCGACGGCCTTGTCGCTGAGAGTGATCGCTGCTTGAGGGGTCTCAGTCACTTCACAAAGTGTAGCGCGCCACGCACGCGTCCAAATGCGACAGCCCGTCTAGAATCGACAACGTGAGCTCGCCTGCCGAGACTGCGGTCGTCTGCGACACGACCGGCTATCTACCGACCGAGCTAGTTACGGAGCGCGGGATTAGGACGATCAGCCTCTATGTGTCCGTCGACGGGCATCAGGAGCGAGAGTCGGAGATCAGCGACTTCGACGAGTTCTACGAGCGGTTGCGGGCTTCGGAAAGCGGCGCGACTACTTCGCAGCCGTCGATCGGGGACTTCCTCGAGGTCTACGAGCCGCTGCTGGCTGAAGGGCGAGAAGTTGTCTCAATCCACATCTCGGCCGGCATCTCCGGCACCTTCGAGGCCGCCGGGCAGGCGCGCGAGCGACTGCTCGATGAAGGCAAAGGGGGCGAGCGCCTCTACCTGATGGACTCGCGCTCGGCCGCCGGCGGCATGGGTCTCTGCACCCTCGGCGCCTCCTCGGCAGCGCGAGCCGGGGCCGACGCCGAGGCTTGCCTCGCCCGCGCCGAGGAGACCCGCGAGAACCTGAAAATGTGGTTCGCGATCGACACCCTCGAGTACCTGCGGAGGGGCGGTCGCATCGGCGGCGCCCGTGCCTGGATCGGCGGGGCGCTGAAGATCAAGCCGATCCTCACCCTCGAAGAGGAGATCACCCCGGTTGAGCGCGTCCGCACCCGCGCCCGCTCGCTGGAGCGGCTGCGCGGCTACGCCCGCCAGCGCCACGAAGACGGCGCCGACGGCTGGGTCGTCCAGTACATCCAGGACAAAGAGACGGCCGACGCCCTGATCGAAGACTGCTACGAGATCTACGGCTGCGAGCCGGCCTTCATCTCCGAGGTCGGCCCCGTCCTCGGCGCCCACGTCGGGCCCGGCCTACTGGGCGTAGGCGGCGTCCGCACCGACTTGATCGCTTAGCGCTAGCTGCGGCGACGCTTACGACGCCTCAGCATGGCCCGGGCGCCGATGAAGAAGCCGACGGCGGCGGCGCCCATGATCAGCTGGTCTTTGTGCTCGTCGACCTGGCGGCGCCAGTCGGTGATCTCGTTGACGCGGCCGCGCAGCGCCTCGACCGAAGTACCGAGCTCGCGGCGCTTGAGGTCGATGTCGCGGCGGATCTCGGCGGGGGAACGTCCTGGCGCACCGGTGGTCACGAAGCCTCCTTTTCGAGCATCTCCTTGGTCAGCTTCGCCTCTTCGATCGCCTGCTCAGGCACCGGCGGCGACCCGGCCTTGAGCGCCCGATAGGCGATGAAGCCGGCGAGGGCGGCGATCAGTAGGAAGATCCCGGCGGTGACGAAGTAGCCGGCCCAGATGTTGCCGTCGAAGAGTTCTTCGCCGAGCAGCCAGGCGATCCCGTGCAGGATCAGGATCAGCGCCAAGAAGGCGAAGGTCCCGGCGGCGACGCCGACTCCAGCGCCACGGCCGAGTTTGGCGAGTTTCGCCGAGACCTCGGCCTTGGCCAGCTCAATCTCCTCGCGGACGAGGGTCGAAGCGTTTTCGGAAACGTCGACGACTAGATCCGCGAGCGTGCGCTCGTCGGGCGGAGGCGGCGGCCCCGGGGGTGGGAGCGGCGGCGGGTTTTGAACGGGCTCGGCCATCGTCCCTCCTACTCGGGCGGGTCCTCGTTGTACATACGGCGGAAGGCGATCGCCGCGACCCGCGAGGCGGCGATGCTTGCCAGGGCGCCCGTCGCGGCCAAAAGGCCGCTCCAGACGAGACGTTTGACCAGCTCGTTATCCACTCAGCTCAAACCTTTCCCCGTGGACACGGAGGTAAACCAAACCGGTCCGGTGGCGATAGAAGATGCCGCCAGCCTATTCACCGCGGCTCGAGTCCGTCGCAGATCGTCGTCACCAGCAGGTCGCGCGCCGCGTCGAAGTCGGTCTCCGAGGCCGGGATCGTGCCGAAGATCCAGCCCGAGAGCAGCTGCTCAACGGCGCCGTAGAAGGCCATCGAGGCGAACATCGGCTCGACGTCGCCGCGCAGGGCGCCGCTCTCCTGCCCCTCGGCGACAATCCTGGCGATCCCCTCGTAGGCGCGGCGGATCTGCTCCAGGTGGGTCTGGCCGAAGGAGTTGGCCGCCCGGGTGACCTCGACGATGATCACCTTCATCAGCTCCGGGTCGTGCCGGTAGGAGTCGAAGATGAAGCCGGCGACCTTGCCGAGCTTCTCACGCGGCCCGCCGTCGGCCCGATCGGACTCCTCGATCGCCGCCAGCAGCAGCGACCAGCGCTCGATGAACAGTTCGTTCAGAACCTGATCCTTCGATTTGAAGTAGTGGTAGACGAGGCCATAGGCGACCCCTGCCTCGTCGGCGATGTCGGAGACGCGGGTCGAGTGGAACCCCTGGCGGGCGAAGACGCGGACAGCGGCGTCGAGGATGAGGCGGCGTTTATCGGCAGGTGGCGCCTGCGCCATCAGGCCTGCTCCCCCGGTGCCCGCGGCCACAGATATGCCTCGGGTTGCCGGTTTGCCAGTGAGGGCAGCGATTCGCGGATGCGGTCCTGGACGGCGAGATCGAGGTCGGCGGCGACGAAGCCCTCGCCGTCGGGGGCGGTAGCGAGGACGACCCCCCAGGGGTCGATGATCATCGAGCGACCGAAGGAGCTGAAGTGCGGCGGCGCTTCGCCGGACTGGTTGGGAGCGACAACGAAGACCTGGTCCTCGATCGCCCGCGCCCGCAGCAGCACTTCCCAGTGGTCCCGGCCGGTGGCGAGGGTGAAGGCGGAGGGAACGGCGACGACTCGGGCCCCGCGAAGGGCGAGGATCCGGAACAGCTCCGGGAAGCGAAGGTCGTAACAGACGCTCATCCCGAGAAGGAGATCGCCGACGGGCGCGACGACCGGCTCGGCCCCGGGGCGCTCGTGCTCGGACTCGCGGTAGGAGACGCCGCCGGCATCGACGTCGAACATATGGATCTTGCGGTAGACCGCCAGGTCCTCCCCGTCGGGCCCGATCAGGACGGAGGTGTTGGAGGCCTTCTCCCCCTCGCCGCCGCGCTCGGAGATGCTGCCGGCGAGCACGTGAATGCCGAGCTCGCGCGCCCAGCCGCGGGCGCTGGTCAAGCTCGGACCGTCGAGCGGCTCCGCCCCGGCGATCAGTTCCTCGCCCCCGGCCAGCAGGTTCCACTTCTCGGGCAGGGCGACGAATTCAGCGCCGGCGCCCGCCGCGGCGCGCACCTGGCGCTCGGCGGCGGTGAGGTTCCGCTCCTTGTCCCCGTTTGAGTTCAGCTGTACGGCAGCTACACGCACCACGCAGGCCCTTCGGTTGATTGACCAGTCAATCGATCGAAGTATATGTGCGGTACTGGAAGGTCTTGACCAAGCAGATCAAGGACGCAGGGAGCGTGGCGTGCTCTGCACGCGAGCGACCGAGGACGCCGATATGCGCCGGTCAGAGATTGAGCTGGCGGGCGACGATGCGGTCGAACAGCGGGGTGGGGATAAACGGCTGCAGGCGGGCCTGGACCTTCGCGTCGAGGCCAACCAGGTAGCGGCTCTTCGGTCGCGGCGATTCCAGGGCGTGCGATACCGCCTTCGCCACCTTCTCCGGCGGGATCCCACGTTCGGCGGTGTCTTCGATCACCTTGCGGAACTTGTCGAGCGCAGCGCCATAGAGCTGGTTCGTCTTCGGCGCCTTCGCCTCGATCTCGTCGCCGCGGCGCTGGCCGCGCTCCCAGATCGGGGTGTCGATCGATCCCGGCTCGACGATCGAGACCTTCAGCCCCCAGGGGCGCAGCTCCTGGCGGAAGACGTCGCCAATCGCCTCGGTCGCAAACTTCGAGGCGTGGTATGGGCCGCCGAATGGAAAGGCGACCCGGCCGCCGATCGAGCTGATGAAGACGATGCGCCCTTCAGCGCGGCGGATCTCCCCCAGGAGCGCCTGCGTCACCGCTACATAGGCGACCAGGTTGACCTCGAGCTGGTGCCGCAGATCCTCCAGCGGCACCGTCTCGAGCGGACCCGGAACGGCGATGCCGGCGTTGTTGACCAAGCCCCCTAGCCCGCCCTCGGTCTCGCGCTCGATCAGCTCGGCCGCAGCGGCAATCTGGTCGGCGTCGGTGACGTCGAGGATCACCGGCGCGAGCCGGTCGGAGGCCTCGGCGCGCAGCGAAGCGGCGTCCTCCTCCTTGCGCACCCCGGCAAATACCTTCCAGCCGTTGCCGTCGAGGCGTAGGGCGGTGGCGCGACCGATCCCGGTCGAGGCGCCGGTGATGAGGACCGATCGCATGGAAGCGAGGCTACATGGCCGTCGACCCCGGACCATCAACCCGAATCAGGGGCGTAACCTTTGTGGCGTCGTGAACGAAGCTACGAAGGACGATGCCGAGCGCAAGCAGGTGACGGTCCTGTTTGCCGACGTCAGTGGCTCGATGGACCTCGCCGAGCAGGAGGATCCGGAGGAGTGGCGCAAGATCATGCAGCGCTTCTTCTCGCTACTGGCGGAGACGGTGACCCGCTTCGAGGGGACCGTCGACAAGTTCACCGGCGACGGGATCATGGCGATCTTCGGGGCCCCGATCGCCCATGAGGACCACGCGCGGCGCGCCTGTTACGCGGCCCTGCAGATGCTCGACGACGTCTCCGAGTACGCCGCCGAGCTGCGGCGCGAGCGCGGGCTCAACTTCTCGACCCGGATCGGGATCAACTCCGGCGAGGTGGTCGCCGGGGCGATCGGCGGCGGCGAAGGCTCCTACACCGCGATCGGCCACACGGTCGGCCTGGCGCAGCGGATGGAGTCGCTGGCCGAGCCCGGCAAGGCCTACCTGACCGAGCACACCGCCGAGCTCGCCCGCGGCTACCTCGACCTGCGCGACCTCGGCGAGTTCGAGATCAAGGGAGCGAGCCAGCCGGTGCAGGTCTTCGAGCTGGCGGGGGTGGGCCAGGCGCGGACGCGGCTCGACCTAGCCCAGGAGCGCGGCTTCTCCCGCTTCGTTGGCCGCGAGCGCGAGATCGAGCGGCTGCAGGCGGCGCTGCGGCGCGCCCAGGCGGGCGAGGCGAGCGCGATCGGGGTCGTCGCCGAACCAGGGATCGGCAAGAGCCGCCTCTACCACGAGTTCGTTCAGCAGTGCCGCAGCGAGGGGACCGAGGTCTTCGAGGCGCAGGGGCAGGCACACGGGAAGTCGATCCCGTTCATGCCGATCCTGCAGATGCTGCGCGCCTTCTTCAGGATCGGCGACAACGACGCCGAGCAGACGGCGCGGGAGAAGATCGCTGGCCGGGCGCTGCTGATCGACACCTCCTTCGCCGAGGACCTGCCGCTGCTTTTCGACTTCCTCGGCGTCCCCGATCCGGACCGGCCGGTGCCTCAGATGAGCCCGGAGGCGCGGCAGCGGGCCCTGGCCGAAGTCCTCTGCAAGTTGGTCAGCAACCCATCCCGAAAGAAGCCTTTGATGCTCGTCTTCGAGGATCTGCATTGGGTCGACGAGGGCAGCCAGGCGATGATTGAAGGCCTGATCGACGGCTTCGGCGGCACCCGAACGCTGGTCCTCGCCAACTACCGACCGGAGTACTCGCCGCCCTGGAGCGGGAGCTCCTGCTGGGAGGCGCTCGCGCTCGCACCCCTGCGACAGGAGGACACGTGCGAGCTGCTGCGCGACCTGGCCGGGGTAGACCCTTCGCTCGACGGACTCGACGGGCCGATCCACGAGCGCACCGGTGGCAACCCCTTCTTCATCGAGGAGATCGTCCGCGAGCTGGTCGAGGCCGGCTACCTGGTCGGCGACCGCGGCGCCTACCGCCTCGCCAAACCGATCGAGGACGCCGGCGTCCCGGTCACCGTGCAAGCGGTATTGGCAGCGCGAATCGACCGTCTCGACCCCGAGGCCAAGCAGCTGCTGCAGGTCGCCTCCGTTCTCGGCAAGGAGGTTGGTGACGAGGCCCTGGCGATGGCGGCCGAGCTGGAGGAGGAGGCGATGGAGCGGGCCCTGGACGAGTTGATCGAGGGCGGATTCCTCTACCAAGCCGAGCTGTACCCGCAGCGCCTGCTCGCCTTCCGGCATCCGCTCACCCGCGAGGTTGCTTACGGCACGCAGCTCGCCGAACAACGGGCCACCACCCACGCCAAGGCAGCACAGGCGCTGATCGAGCTCAATCCGCCCGACCGCTGGGACGAGCTCTCAGCGCTGATAGCCGACCACCTGCAGCAGGGCGGCGAGCGGCTGGAGGCGGCGCGCTGGTCTGCCCGCGCCGCCTACTGGGCCGGCCATAGTCGTCCGCGCGACTCACTGCGGCTCTGGCACGACGTGATGGAGCTGACCGACGGCCTCGAGGAGGACCAGGAGGTCGCCGCTCTGGCCATCCACTCCCGCTTACAGCAGCTGACCTACGCCTTCCGGGTCGGGATGGACCGCGACGAACAGAACCGGCTCGCGGCCGAGGCGGAGGAGATCGCCAACCGCCGCGAAGACCTGCACTCGCTGGCCCTGCTGCGGGTGGCTACCGCGGTCCGCCCCGGCCTCGACCACCACGCCGAGAGCTGGATCGCCGCGGTGCGCGAATCGGTCGAGCTGGCCGACCGCGCCGGCGACCCGCACCTGCGGGTGGCGATCCGCTGCGCGGGTGGCTTCGCCTACCTGATGACCGGTGACTTCGACGGCTTCGAGGCGGCGCTCGACGAAGTGCTGGAGCTGGTTGGCGATGACGGCTCGATCGGCGCCAACATCATCCTCGGCAGCCCCACGGCCTGGGGGCTGATGGGCAAAGGGATGGTGCGCCGGGAGAGGATCGAATTCGACGAGGCCGAGGAGCTCTTCGACCGGGCGCTGCGTATTGCGCTCGAGGAGGACGACCCGGAGACCGCGAGCTGGGTGCGAAGCAACCAGGCCGGGCTTTTAGCGATGCGCGGCGAATCCGAGGCCGGGTTGGCAATCGCCCTGCGCAACGTCGAGCTGACCGACAAGCTCGGCGACGTCTTCTCGCGCAGCCTCGCCCTCTCGAACCTCTCCTGGGCCCAGCTCAACTGCGGCGATGCCGAGGGGTCGTTGGAGTCGATCGAAGAGTCCGAGCGCCTCTACCGCGAGCTGATGGACGAAGGCGGCGAGATGGCGGCTTGGCGGGCGCACCTGCGCTCGCAGGCGCTTCGCGAGGTAGGCCGGGTCGAGGAGGCGATCGAGGCGGCGGAATGGGCGGCCGAGACCTCACGCTCGCGGGGCCTGCTGTGGACCTACCCGGCGTCGATGCTGGCCCTGACTAGGGCGCTGAAAGCGGCCGGGCGGCCGGGCGCGGAGGAGGCTTTGAGCGAGGCCGAACGGGTCGCGCGGGAGACCGGCGCCGAGACGCTGATGATCGACTTGCGGGCCGAACGGGAAGAGTTCGAAGGGGGAGGCGGAGGGCTAGGCGTGCAGACCCGCGGCGCCTACTAGCGTCGGCGCTCGAGCTCGGCGACCATCAGCTTCGTGTGCAGGGCGGCGATGAAGTCCTTCAGTGGCTGGGCACCGGCTTCCAGCAGCTCGACCACCCGCTCCGGCGGCACCTCGCCGGCCAGCCGCTCCATCACCACGTCGACCTCCTGGCGGACCAGCTCCTCCAGTGCGGCTTTGTAGCGGAGGGTGTCGTAGACGGTGAAGCCGATCTGCTCGTCGTAGCCGCCGGCGCGGAAGCTGCTGATCGCCTCGATGATCTGCACGTCTGAAGCCGTGTAGCCGCGGCTGTTCGGGGTGAGGAGGCTGATCTCGGCGAGGCGATCGAGCACCTCCTTTGGAACGCCGTAGCGCTTGCGGACCTCGGCGGCGCTGGTCCGGGAGCGCTCGCCGGCCAGTGCGCGGTCGAGGATCTGGTCGCCGAGCTCGAGCATCGCCCGCGCCCGCTCCGGGTCCTCGTCGAGCACGTTCTTGATCGCCTTCAGCGGCATGAACCGCTCTTCCTGCAGGCGCTTGATCAGCTTGATCCGGTCGACGAAGTCCGGCGGGTAGTAGGCCATGTTGCGGCTGGTCTTGACCGGCTCCGGCAGCAGCCCCTCGCGCAGGTAGTGCTTGATCGTTGGCGCCGGGACGCCCGACGCCGCAGCCAGCTCGCGCATCCGCAGGAGACCGTTTTCGCTGGCGGCGGTGCCACTGGCGCTCATGCGCGGAACTCCTCCTGCGGCTCGGCGGCGGGGCCGGCGACAGCGCCCAACTCTTTCATCGCAGCGATCTCCTCGGGCGAGTAACCGGCCTCCGCCAGAACCTCGTCGGTGTGCTCGCCGAAGGCGGGGGCCGGCCGGGTCGGGTCGGCGGGGGTGCGGCTGAGCTTCAGCGGGTTGCCGAGCTGGCGCACCGCCCCGAGCTCGGGCTGCTCGATCTCGGTGACCATCCCCCGCGCCCGCACCAGTTCCGAGTCGAGCGCTTCGTCGAGATCGAGGACCGGCTCGATGCAGCAATCGCGCTCGTCGTTGAACGCCTTCCACTCGGCACGGGTGCGGGAGCGGAAGATCTCGGCTACCTGCTCCCAGGCCTCCGAGCCTGGGCCTTCGAACTGCTTCTCGATCAGGTCGGGACGGTCGACACCGTTGCAGAAGGCAGCCCAGAACTTCGGCTCCAGGGCGCCGCAGGTGACCCAGCCGTCGGCTGCCTCGTAGGGCAGGTAACAGACGAGGCCACCCGCGAGCTGCTGCTCTCCCCGGCGCGGCACCTCCCCGTCGCAGAAGTAGCGGCCGGCGACCATCGCCAGCCAGGAGAGAGCGCCGTCGGCCATCGAGACGTCGACCATCTGCCCCTCGCCGGAGCGCTCGCGCTCATGGAGAGCCGCCATCACCCCGAAGGCGGCCATCAGGGCGCCGCCGCCGAGGTCGGCGATCTGGCCGGCCGACTGCACCGGCGGGCCCTCCTTGGCGCCGGTCAGGCCGAGCAGGCCGACAAGCCCGAGGTAGTTCATGTCGTGGCCGGCGCGCTGGGCGTAGGGACCGTCTTGGCCGTAGCCGGTGATCGCGCAGTAGACGACCCGCGGGTTCGCCTCGCGCAGGCGCTCGTAGCCAACGCCTAGCTTGTCGAGCACGCCGGGGCGGAAGCCGTCGAGGACGACGTCGTAGTCGGCGACAAGGCGCAGCAGCGCCTCCCTCCCCTGCTCGTTCTTGAGGTCGAGGCGGACCGAGCGCTTGCCACGGTTGAGCGAGAGGTAGAGCGAGGAGCGGGTGCCGAGCGACTGCTGCTCATCGGAGCCGTAGTAGGGCGGCGCCCAGCGGATGTAGTCGCCCATGCCGGTGTCCTCGACCTTCAGCACCTCGGCGCCGAGATCGGCGAGCAGCAGCGAGCAGAAGCCTCCCGGTAGCAGGCGGGTGAGGTCGAGGACCTTGACGTCGCTAAGTGGCAGCGCGCTCACGCTTCGGGACCCCCAGCAGCTCCCGCGCCTCGGCGACCGAGGCCGGCCGGCGACCGATGTCTTCGGCCATCTGCCGCGCCTTCGCGATCAACTCGCCGTTCGACTTGCACATCTCGCCGTTCGGCAGGTAGAGGTTGTCCTCAACCCCGGCGCGGACATTGCCGCCGAGCACCAGCGAGGAGGCGAGCAGCTTCCACTGGTCGCGGGAGATGCCGATCACCTGCCACTGGTTCTCGCCCTCCGGGCCGCCAGGGATCTGATCCGACATCAGGGTGACGTTGCGCGGGGTCGGGCGGATGCCACCGGTCACCCCCATCACCAGCGAGATCTGCAGCGGCGGCTCCAGCAGGCCCATATCGACCAGCGGGTCGAGGTTGGCGACGTGGCCGGAGTCGAAGCACTCGTGCTCGGGCTTGATCCCCAGCTCTTTCATCGCCGTCAGGAACTCAATGATCGTGTCGAAGCTGTTCTCGAAGACCGCCTTGAAGACGAAGTCCTTGCGTCGCCGCGAGTACTTCGCGTAGTTCATCGAGCTCATGTTCAGGGCGGCAACGTCGGGGCGGCAGGCGCGCAGGTACTCGATCCGCTTCTCGATCGGGATCCCGATCGCCCCGGTCGAGTAGTTGACGATCACGTCGCCGACCTCGGCCAGGATCGCCTCGGTGATCGCCTGGAAGTCCTCGACCTCGTAAGAGGGGGTGCCGTCGGGTTTGCGAGCGTGGATGTGGATCTGTGAGGCGCCCTCATCGACCGCGCGCCGCGCCTCCGCCGCGTACTCCTCCGGCGTGTAGGGGATCGCCGGGCACTGGTCGCGGTTGGCGATCACACCGCTGATCGAGCAGCTGATGATCACCGGGTCGTCAAAGCTGCTCATGACGCTCCTTCTTCTGTTCTTTATGGCTGCATGACGACCAAAAGGAACAACCGAACGTCATACGGGCATCACTCCATGGCGTTTCTTCGGCTTCTCGACGTGCTTGTTGCGAGCCATCCGCAGCGCCTTGGCGATCGTCGGGCGGGTCTCGCGCGGGTCGATGATGTCGTCGATCACCGCGTTGCCGGCGGCGATGTAGGGGTCGATGTTTTGGCGGACCGCGTTCAGCATCGCCTCGCGGGTCGCCTCCGGGTCCTCGGAGGCCTCGATCGCCGAACGGCCGATGATGTTGACCGCGCCCTCGGCGCCCATCACCGAGATCTCGGCCCCGGGCCAGGCGACGATCAGGTCGGGCTCGTAGGCCTTTCCGCACATCACGTAGTAGCCGGCGCCATAGGCCTTGCGGACGACGACGGTCACCTTCGGCACGGTGGCGCGGCTAACCGCGTAGAGCATCTTCGCCCCGTGGCGGATGATCCCGGCGTGCTCGACTTTCGAGCCGACCATGAAGCCGGGGACGTCCTGGAGGAAGACGAGCGGGATGCTGAAGGCGTCGCAGAGGTTGATGAAGCGGGCCGCCTTGTCAGCGGAGTCGTTGTCGAGGGTGCCGGCCAGTTGCTTCGGCTGGTTGGCGACGATCCCGGCCGGCTGGCCGCCGAAGCGAGCGAAGCAGGTGATCACGTTCTTGGCGAACTTCGGCTTCAGGTCGAACCAGTCGCCGTCATCGACGATCTCGCGGATCACGTCGTACATGTCGTAGGGCTGCCGCGAGGACTCCGGGACGATCTCCATCAGCTTCTCGGAGGCCCGCTCGATCGGGTCCGAGACATCTACGACCGGCGGCCGCTCCTCGCAGTTGGCCGGGAAGTAGGAGAGGTACTTCTTGACCGAGGCGATGCACTCCTCGTCGTCGGCGACCTCGAGGTCGCCGACCCCCGATTTGCGGCAGTGGACCTTGGCCCCGCCGAGCTCCTCCATCGTGATCTCCTCGCCCGTCACCGCTTTCGTCAGGTGCGGCCCGGCGAGCGCCATTGCACCCTGGCCGGAGACCATCGGCACGAAGTCCGAGAGCGCCGGGATGTAGGCGGTGCCGGCGGCGCAGGGGCCCATCATCGCCGCGACCATCGGGATCACGCCTGACATTTCGACCTCCTCGCGGAAGAGGTGGCCGGAGCCGGCGAAGAGCGAGCCGGTGGCCTCCTGGATCCGGGCGCCGGCGCTGTCGAGCAGCCAGACGAACGGCATCCGCTTCTGCAGCGCCATCTCGCGCAGGCGGGTGACCTTGAGCTCGCCGGTCATCCCCATCGAGCCGGCCATCACCGTGAAGTCGTAGGCAGCGATGCAGGTCTGGCGGCCGTCGACGTCTCCCCAGCCGGTGATGACCCCGTCGGCGGGCGCCTCGACTCCGTCCATCGCCCGCTGGGCGAAGTGCGGGCGGCCGTGGATCCCCATCTCGACGAAGGTGCCCTCGTCGACCAGGAGGTCGATCCGCTCGCGGGCGGTCAGCTTGCCGCGCTCATGCTGCTTGGCGATCTTCTCTTCGCCACCGCCGAGCTTCGCCTTCTCGCGGCGCGCGTGCAGCTGCGCGGTCAGCTCACTCAGCGGAGCAGTGCCCGGGAGCAGATTGGGGGACTTCTCCTCGATCGCCATCGGCTACCGCCCTTTCCACTGCGGGTCGCGTTTCTCGAAGAAGGCGGTGACCCCCTCGACGATGTCCTCGGTCGTGAAGGTGAGCGAGAGCTGCGAGCGCAGGAACTCGAGCGCGTCGTCGAGCGCCATGTCCTGCTGCCGGTACATCGCGTCGTGACCGAGCCGCATCAGCACCGGGCTCTTCGAGGCGAGCTTTGTCGCCCACTCCTCGACCGCGCCCTCGAACTCGCCTGCAGGGACGACCGTATTGGCGAGCCCGTACTCGACCGCCTGCTCGGCCGAGAGCCGCTCGCCCAACAGCATCATCTCGTTGACCTTCTTGCGCGGGACGTTGCGGTAGATGATCGACATGATCATGTAGGGGAAGGCGCCGACGTTGATCTCCGGCGTGCCGAAGGTGGCGCCCTCTTTGGCGATTACCAGGTCGCAGGAGAGGGCAAGGCCCATGCCGCCGGCGAGCACGTGGCCGTTGGCGGCGCAGAGCGAGGGCTTGCCGAGTCGCGGCATCAGCCGGAAGAACTCGAGGAAGAGGTCGGAGGCGAAATGTTTGGCGACCAACGGCGCGTCGGCGGCGAACCCGCCGAGGTCGGCACCGGCGCAGAAGACCTTCTCCCCCGCTCCCGTCAGCACGACCGCCCGCACCTCGTCTGAGGCTTTCGCCAGCTTCATCGCTTCGACCAGCTCGCTCAGCATCCGGCCGGAGAGCATGTTGCGCTTCTCCGGATCGTTCAGCGTCACCGTGGCGACGCCGTCTGCGACCTCGTAGGCGACCTTCTCGCCGCTCCAAACTCCGGTTCCCTGGCTCACGGCCGGGACCATAGCATTAGGTGAAGTGGGAAGTGCTACTGTCCACTTTGCACAGAGGGAACGACCAGAGGAGAGAGACAGTGACGACGACCGCAACGGACGGCTCCAGCGTCATCAAGCCCGATCACGCCGCCGGACGCAAGCACTTCATCTTCAGCCAGGAGCACGAAGACCTCCGCGAGTCGATGGAGTCGTGGGTCAAAAAGGAGCTGTGGCCTCACCGCAACGAGTGGGAGGACACCTACTGGCCGACCTCGGCGATGGAACGGGCAGGCGAGCTGGGCTTTCTCGGCCTCTGCTTCCCGGAGGAGTACGGCGGCCAGGGCGGCGACTACTTCTACTCACTGGTTCGCGCTGAGTGCATGAGCTACTCCGGCTCCGGCGGCACCAACATGGCCTTCGCGGTCCAGAGCGACATGGTCCTCCCCCCCATCCACCTGCTGGGCACCGAGGAGCAAAAGCGCAAGTACCTCGCACCGGGCCTGAAAGGCGAAAAAGTCGGTGCCCTCGGGATCACCGAGCCCGGCGCCGGCTCCGACGTCGCTGGAATTCGCACCACCGCGATCCGCGACGGCGACGAATACGTCATCAACGGTTCCAAGACCTTCATCACCAACGGTCCCCGCGCCGACTTCATCGTCCTGGTCTGCAAGACGGACCCGGGCGAGCGCCACGCGGGGATCACCCTCTTCATCGTCGACCTGCGTGACGAGAACGGCGAGAGGGTCCCCGGCTTCAGCGTCTCGGCCGAGCTGGAGAAGATGGGAATGCACGCCTCCGACACCGGCGAACTCGCCTTCGAAGACGTCCGCGTCCCGGCTGATGCCGTACTCGGCGAGGTCGGCAAGGGCTTTTACCACATCGCCTGGGAGCTCCAGGGCGAGCGGCTGGTCGCCGCCGCCGGCTCCCACGCGGGTTGCGAAAGAATGATCGAGAAGACGCTCGAGTACGCCAAAGACCGTGAAGCCTTCGGCCGTCCGATCGGCAAGTTCCAGGCGATCCGCCACAAGTTCGCCGAGATGGCGACCAAGACCGAGGCCGCCAAGCAGTTCACCTATGCGACTGCCTGGCGCTTTGCCAACGGCGAGTACCCGGTCCGCGAGATCACGATGGCCAAGCTCTTCGCCTCCCGCGTCGGCTGCGAGGTCGCCGACGAGTGCATCCAGATCCTCGGCGGCTACGGCTACATGAAGGAGTACGAGATCGAGCGCGCCTACCGCGACGTCCGCCTCAACCGCATCGGCGCCGGCACCGACGAGGTCATGCTCGACGTGATCGGCCGCAGCTACGGGCTGTAGGTCTAGCGCGTCGCGATGACCGTGGCGATGGTGGCCAGGATGGCGACCATATTGGTGCCCCAGAGCTGGAACATCAGCTTCCGGAGGTCGCGGATGTCAGTGTCGACCCGCTCGAAACCAGCATCGACTTTCGCCGCCAGGTCGTCCAGCCGCTTGTCAGACCACGTCGTTCTCTTCATGTCATCCACGCTACCGAGAAACATGTCACAAGACACGCATTGTCTGCAAAATTTCGCGCCCAACTTTGCGCCATGACTGGAACCGAGCGCGTCCGCGCTTACCGCCAGGCTCGCTCCTTCACCATGCTGGAGGAGCGGTGACCGTCGTCAAGGACAGTGGCGCTCGCGCCACCCTGCCGCCGTTCGGCGAGGAGCACGAGGTGCTGCGCCAGACGGTCGCCCGCTTCGTCGCTAACGAGATCGCCCCCAACGTCGACGAGTGGGAGGCGGCGCGGGAATTTCCCCGCGAGCTGTTCGGCCGCTGCGCCGAGCTCGGCTTCCTCGGGCTGAAGTTCCCGGAGGAGCTCGGCGGCCAGGGCGGCACCCACCTTCATGATGCCGTCTGGGTCGAGGAGTTGGCCCGCTCCGGCGGCTCCGGCGGCGTCGCCGCCGGCCTCAACGCCCACACCTCGATCGCGATGCCGCCGATCTTCAAGTTCGGCACTGAAGAGCAGAAACAGCGCTGGCTGCCCGCCGGGATCGCCGGCGAGAAGATCGGTGCCCTCGGGATCACCGAGCCCGGCGCCGGCTCCGACGTCGCCTCCCTGGCGACCACGGCCAAGCGCCACGGCGACACCTACGTGGTCAACGGCGCCAAGACCTTCATCACCAACGGCGTCCGCGCCGACTTCCTCGTCTGCGCCTGCAAGACCAGCGACGAGGGCGGCCACGGCGGCATCTCCTTCCTCGTCCTCGAGCGCGAGATGCCCGGCTACGAGGTGAGTCGCAAGCTGGAGAAGATGGGCTGGCACTCCTCCGACACCGGCGAAATCTCCTTCTCCGACGTCGAGGTCCCGGCCGAGAATCTGCTGGGAGAGGAGAACGGCGGCTTCAAGCTGATCATGGCCAACTTCGCCTGGGAGCGGCTCCTGATGGCGATCGGAGCCGTAGGCGCCATGCAAAGACTCATCGAGGTCACCGTCGCCTACGCCCTAGAGCGTGAAGCCTTCGGCCGCCCCATCGGCAAGTTCCAGGCGATCCGCCACCAGGTAGCCGAGATGGCCACCCTCGCCGAGACCAACCGAGCCCTCACCTACAACGCCCTCCGCCTCTTCCACGAAGGGCAGGACTGCATCCAAGAGGTCTCGATGGCCAAGCTCCTCACCCAACGAGCCGTCCTAGAAATAGCCGACCAGTCCCTCCAGATCCACGGCGGCTACGGCTACATGCGCGAGTACGGCATCGAGCGAGCAGTCCGCGACGCCCGCCTAGGCCCGATCGGCGGCGGCACCGACGAGATCATGAAGGAGATCATCGGCAAGACGATGGGGCTGTAGAGCAGCGGCGTGTGCCGGTTCACGAGGTATTCGGCCGCCAGACAAATACGATCTTTTTTGAGAACTTCCGAGGTTTCAACCATGTAATAGTTCCCGCCCAACGCTCCCACCGAGGGTGCGCAATCAGAAGGGGGCCGGCATGGGACTGGTAGAGACGTTCAAGAGCGCCTTCGAGGAAGCGTTGCGGAAGGCGAACCCGCAAGCGTCCGCGGAGGAGCTGGAGCAGGTTTCCGCAGAGCTCCAGCGTCGCATCCAGGAGGAGCCCCCGCCGAAGATCGCGATCGTCGGCGAAACGGGGGTGGGAAAGTCCTCGACTCTCAACGCCCTTTTCAATGCCGGCCTGCCGATTAGCCACACGGAGGCGAGCACCAAGACCGATATCGAGCTGACCGTCGACCTCACCAGGGAGGGCGACCAATGGCCGCGCCTGCTCGTGGTCTACGACATGCCTGGCCTCGGCGAGAGCATTCAGGCCGACGAGGAGAACCTCGAGGTCTATCGGCGCGTGATTCCAGAGGTGGACGTGTTCGTATGGCTTCTCGACGCCCAAAACAGGGCGATCCGCTCGGTCCAGGAACGCCTCAGCGAAGACATCGCCCAGATCGATTCGGGCTTGAGCAAGCTGGTCGTGGCCCTGAACAAGGTCGATCTCGTCGATCCCGGAGAGCGATCGTGGAACGCCACCTTCAACGTTCCCGGAGAGGAGCAGGAGGAGAACATCAGAGGCCGGGAGCAGGACATCCGCGCCAAGCTTCAAGAAGTGGTGCCGCAGTGGAGCGGAGCGACCATCGCCTATTCGGCGATCCGCCGCTACCGCCTGCCGACTCTGTTCCGCACCATGGTCGAAGCCGTCCCGGCGCAGCGCCAATGGCTTTTAGGGGATCGCATGAACCTCGCCGACTACGAAGAGCTTGTCGACGCGCAAGCTCTCCAGGCTGTGAAGACGATGGATGAGCCCGCATGACCCGCGACATCACCCCCGATGACGCCGACTTCGACGTCCTCGCCAACTTCCTACGGAAGGAGCTGGAGAAGATGTCGGCTGACGAACGGGCGATCCGCCTAACCTCGCGCCATTCGTTCACCGGCTGGGCGGAAACCGTCGTAGGCCGGCTGGCCGAGAGCCTTGGCCTTGCTCTCGGATTTTTCGCGGGGCAGATCGTCGGGACCTACGAGACCGTGAGAGACGGGTTCTCCGGTGGAGTTCGCAAAGGTTTCGAGCGCGGGCGCCGGCCGAAAGCGCGATGAACTCTGGCTGGTTCCCTCTTCCCTTCCCGGAATGTCCGTCCTGCTCCAGGGCTTGGGCATCGACCAACCATCGCTCCTGCCCTTTGGCCGGGGAGATGGAAGTGGAGCCATGGCATGAAAAGGTGCGCTGCGGAGGTTGCAGCACCACCTGGTCGCTTCGGCACTCGACCTTCTATTGCGGGTGTGGCAGGACCTTCGAATCCGCAGAAGTAGACGATGCCCTGAGGGAGGTGGTGAGGGCCACCCGCAGCCTCTACGCGCAGCTCCAGGAGAAGCGGGCGGAGCTAGCCGGGCTGGAACGACGGCAGAACGCCTCCTTTGCCGCCTGGATGACCCAGGTCGCCGGGGCCGTCGGCGGAGCCGCCGGTTTCTTGATCGGCCGTCTCCTGCGCGTTCTCGGTATCTGAGCCCTGGAAACTCGCGGGCGCGGGCCGACTGCCAGGGGCAGTCAGCGCCTCGGCCCGACGTTGCAGCCGTGCGACTTGCCCCAGCCGCGTTGGCCGTTGCAGTAGTCGAAGCCGCCACCGCCGTAGAGCTGGTCGGCGGCTCGGCCGCCGTAGAGGCGGTCGTTGCCGGGGCCGCCGTGGCAGCCGTCTTGGCCCGGGCCCATGATGCAGATGTCTTGGCCGCGGCCGCCCCAGCAGCCGTCGCTGCCGGCGCCGTGGTGGCAGAAGTCGTTGCCGCGGCCGCCGACGCAGTCGCTGTTGCGGTTGCCGGTGATGCAGACGTCGTTGTTGCCGCCGCCGATGCAGCGGTTGCGGCGCGAGCCTTCGGAGAAGCAGATGTCCCGCTCGCCTTTGCCGACGAACTTGTCGGAGCCGCGGCCGAGATGGACGACCAGCGGCAGCGGCAGGGTCCGCGTCACCTTGACCTTGTCGCCCTTCGGCCCCATCTTCACTTCGATCGCGCCGATGCCCCGGGTCGAGCAGATCGCCTTGCGGTGGCCGCGGGTGAAGTGGCAGCCCCGCGGATGGTGGCGGGCCATGTTCCCTTTGACCACGATCTTGTTGTGGCCGCGCGGGTGCAGCCGCAGAGTCGACCCTTTGTGGGAGCCGAAGATGACGATCTTGGAAACGGACGTGGCGGCGGCCGGTAGGGCCAACAGCAGGGCCGCTACCGCAAGGACGCCGACCAGCAACCTGCGGCCGGGGGGCAAGAGCATCGCGCGCATCTTAAACATGTGTATCGGCTAACAAAACGCAGACCTTTAGATCACGCACCGAATCCCCCGTTTTGGGAGGGAAAACCGATCTAATCGTGCCTAGAGGGCCGGACGCCTAGGAAGGAACGGCGACCAGGGCGTTCGCAATCGTGCGCGCCCACTCGCGGATCTCGGCCCAGTCGCGGCGGTCGCGGAACTCTCTCGGGACACCGTCGACCATCGCCTTCTCCATGAAGTTCTTCGGTTCCGCCGGCAGGCAGCCGCCGAAGACGACGTGCTCCCTGCCCCCCAGCTCTTCGACCTTCTCAGCAATCTTCGGCGGCTCGGTCCACTCCGGGTTGTCTTGGGAGGGATCGCCGACCGGGCCTGAGCTGAACACCCAGAGGGGCATCTGCTTCAGCGCCTTGCGGTGCTTCTTGACGAAATGGCGAGCGTCGCCGCGCCAGCGCTTCATGTAGACGGCACTGCCAAGCACGATCGCGTCATAGGACTCAAGGCTGCACACGTCCTCGGCCCGCTCGAGGCAGACCCCGAGCCCCTCGCGCCGCAAGGTCGCGGCGACGGTCTCGGCGATCTCCGCGGTCGAGCCGCGCTTGGACGAGTAGGCGACGAGAACTGTCATCGACACCGATTGTGCCTCACTGGACAGACTGTCGCATTGTGCATTCGCCACAGAAGGCACGGTGGTCAACCCCAGTGGAATAAACCCCGGTACGTTGGGGTGACCACTAACGCAGCAAGGAGGCGCCGATGCTCTCGTGGCTGGCCGGCAAGCTGATCGCCTACAACATGCGGAGGTTGAGGGAAGGCGATCCCTCCCCGACCGTGCGGTTGTACGCCGACGACGTTCGCTTCACCTTTCCCGGCGAGAGCTCCTTCTCCCCGGGCGCGAGCAACAAACGGGAGCTGACGCAGTGGCTCGAGCGCTTCGTCTCGCTCGGGCTGCGGATCTACCCAGACGAGGTCGTCCTCAAGGGCTTCCCCTGGCACCAGACGATCTGCGTCCGTGGGCACATCCACCTCGATGACCCGGAGGAGGGCAGGATCTACGACAACCGCTACGTCATCTGGGGCCACATGGCCTGGGGCAAGATGCGTGAGTACGAGGTCTACGAGGACACCCACCAGACCGAGGCGCTCGACACCTACCTGGCTCGCCGTGGCGAGACCGCGGGTAGCCGGTGAAGCAGCGGGTCAACCTGATCACCCTCGGGACCGGGGACCTCGAGCGCGCCCGGCGCTTCTATGAAGCACTCGGATGGACTACCGGCGCCGATCCGGGCGACGACGTCGTCTTCTTCCAGGCCGGCGAAATGGTCGTCGCGATCTGGGACCGGGCGCGGTTGGCCGAGGACAGTTGCGTCGACGACAACGGTGGCTGGGGCGGCGTCACCCTGGCGCTCAACTTCGGCTCCCCCGCCGAGGTCGACACCGTGATCGAGGAAGCTCGCGCGGCCGGCGCGCGGATCGGGCGCGAGCCGGCCGAAACCTTCTGGGGCGGCTACAGCGGCATCTTCGTCGACCCCGACGGCCATCCGTGGGAGATTGCCCACAACCCGCACTGGGCCGTGACCGGGGACGGCGGCATCAAGCTCGGCTGAGCGAGTGCCCGAAGCCGACTGGCCGGTCAACCAGGATGGCTCGTTCCCGATAGCCTCCCCGCCCGACTTCTACGAATCGAAGGAGAGGCGGAGTAATGGGACTTCTGGATGGGAAAGCCGCGATCGTCACGGGTTCGGCGCGCGGGATCGGCCGCGCCACCGCGGAGATGTTCGTCAGCGAGGGCGCGAAGGTGCTGATCAACGACCTCGACGCCGATGTCGCCGAGCAGACGGCGAACGAGATCAACGGCGAGACCGCGGTCTTCGCCGGCGACCTGACCAAGACCGGCGCCGCCGACGACCTGGTCAAGGCAGCCAATGACGCCTTCGGTTCGGTCGACATCGTCGTCAACAACGCCGGCTACACCTGGGACGGCGTCGCCCACAAGATGAGCGACGAGCAGTTCCAGGCGATGCTCGACATCCACACGATCGTCCCCTTCCGGGTCGCCCGGGCGCTCGCCCCGACCTGGCGCGAGGCGGCGAAGGCCGAGCGCAACGAAGGCAAAGAGGTCTTCCGCAAGATCGTCAACGTCTCCTCGACCTCGGGGATGATGGGCAACGCCGGCCAGGTCAACTACTCGGCCGCGAAGATGGGCGTCGTCGGGCTGACGAAAACGCTGGCCAAGGAGTGGGGCCAGTTCAAGATCAACGTCAACGCGGTCGCCTTCGGCTTCGTTGAAACCCGCCTCACCGGCGCCAAAGAGGCCGGCGAAGAGATGACCGCCCCCGGCGGCGAGAAGATCGAGCTCGGGATCCCCGAGCAAATGCGCCAGATGGCCTCTGCGATCATCCCGCTCGGCCGCCCGGCGACCCCCGAGGAGGCCTCCGGCCCGGTCCTCTTCCTCTGCTCGCCGCTGGCGAACTACATGCACGGTCAGGTGCTCAACGTCACCGGCGGCATGTTCGGAGGGATGTACACCTGAGCGACACCGGGGCGCGGCGGCCGCCGCGCTACCTCGACCTGGCGGCGCGGACCTGGCCGGTCCTGCGCCGCGCGATGGGCGCCCACACGTTCCTCTACCAGAGGACGGGTGGGCGCCTCGGTCACAAGATCCCCGGCCTGCAGGGCCGGATGCTGCTGCTCGACCACGTCGGCGCCAAGACCGGCACCCACCGCACCTCGCCGCTGCAGTACGTGGAGGACGGCGCGAACGTTGTGGTCATCGCCTCCAAGGGCGGCTACAAGAAACACCCGGCTTGGTTCCACAACCTGATGGCGAACCCGGACACCACCGTGCAGATCGGCAGCGAGCACCGGCCTGTCCATGCCCGCGAGGCGCGACCCGACGAGCGCGAGCGTCTCTGGGCCAAGGCGGTATCGATCTACCGCCCCTACGAGGACTACAAAGCCCGCGCCGAGCGCGAGATCCCGCTCGTGGTCTTGGAACCTCGTTAGCGAGTGGTGAATTTTCCACCGCATAGGGTGGAAAAAACACCAAACGTCTAGGGGGAGCGACGCTCCTCCGCCACGGGAGTGCCCGAGTCGTCGGCGATTGCTTCCGGCGGCCAGGGGCCGGCCCAGTTGTCGCGGGCGCCGTCGATCGTGATCGTGGTGCCTGAGTAGAAATCGCCCGCGGGCGAGGCGAGGTAGGCGACGAGCCAGGCCATCTCCTCCGGGCGGCCGGCGCGGCCGATCGGGATCGAGCGCTCGAGGTTGTCGACTACCACCTGCGGATACTTGGTCAGCAGCGTCTCGGTTGCGAACTGGCCGGCGGCAAGAGCGACGGTCTTGATCCCGAACCGCGCCCACTCGACCGCGAGAGTCCGCATCATGTTCTCGACCGCGGCGCGGGCGGCGCCGGAGTGGACCATCCCGGGCATCCCGTTGTGCGGGGAGAGGGTGACGCTCAGGACCTTGCCCTCGCCCTGGGGGATGAACGCCTTGGTGGCGGCGGCATGGGTCATCAGCCAGGTGCCCATCACGTTGAGGTCGATCACCGTCTTGAACCCTTTCGGGCTGATCGCCTCGGCCGGGCTGAGGAACTGGCCGCCGGCGTTGTTGACGAGCACGTCGAGGCGGCCATGCCGCTCGAGCAACCCGTCGAAGAAGCGCCCGACCGGCTCCTCCTCGCGGATGTCGAGCGTCTCGTGCTCGAAGGACCCCGACAGCGCCGCCGCTAGCTCGGCCGTCTCCGCCAGCGGCTCCTCGCGCCGCCCGCAGGCGACGACGGTGGCGCCGAGGCGCGCCAGCTCCAGCGCCGTCTCCCGCCCCAGACCACTGCCGGCACCGGAGACCGCGCAGACCTGTCCCTCGAGGAGACCGTCCCTGAACACCCGCGAACGCTCGCTTTCAGCCATCGGCGGCCAAGCCTATAGCCGCGCCGAGCCGCAAGAATCCCCTCCACGATGAGCATCAGCATCGAACCGCACCCCCTGCACGAGCCGCTCGCCGGCGGCACCCGCGGCGCCACCGTCGCCGTCGAACCGATCGTCGCCGGGCACGTCGAATGGACCCGGGCGATGATGGTCAGCCCCGGCGGCCGGATGCTGACCGCGAAGCTGCTGCGGGCGATGCTGACCAGCAAGGACCCGGTCGCGGTGCCGGTGCCCGCCTTCCTCGTCCGCCACCCGAGCGCCGGCGCGATCCTCGTCGACACCGGCCTGCATCCCTCGATCGCCACCGATCCGCGCGAGAACTTCGGCGGCCTTGCCACCCGCTTCAGCAAGATCACCCTGGCGCCGGGCGAAGACGTGCCCTCGCAGCTGCGTAAACGCGGCCTCGAGCCGGGCGAGGTCCCGATCGTGGTGATGACCCACCTCCACCTTGACCACACCTCGGCGATCTCCGAGTTCCCCAACTCGACCTTCGTCGTCTCGGAGACCGAGTGGGAGGCGGCTGCGCACGGGCCGAGCCCGTTGATGAACGGCTACCGCCGCGCCCACTTCGACTTCGCCTTCGAGTACCGCACCGTCGACTTCGACCGCGCCAACGTCGACTCCTACGCGAGCTTCGGCCGCACCTTCGACCTCTTCGGCGACGGCTCGCTCCGCCTCGCCTTCACCCCTGGCCACAGCGCCGGCCACATGTCGGTGATCTGCCGCCTCGCCGAGCGCGATTTCGTGATCGGCGGCGACTGCGTCTACATGCTCGCCCAGCTCGACGGTGACGAGCCCGGCCCGCCGCGCCCCCAGGACGCCCACAACTACCGCCGCTCGCTGCAGGAGCTGAAACTCTTCCGCCGCCAGTTCCCCGACGCGATCGTCACCCCGGGCCACGATCCGGACTTCTACGCCCGGATCCAGCAGCGCTACGAGTAGTTTCAGTTCGGTGACAAAGCGGCGCTTCTTTTATTTGTTTCTGCGCATCAAAAGTGTGTACAGCGCAGTTACGATCCTCGCGTGCCGAGTTCCCTCGAGGCCGTAGCCGTTTTCACCTTCGCCATCGCCCCTGGCTATGCGCTGCTAGTCGGGTACCAACACCGACGTAGTCATACGGCCCCCGAAAAAGATCTTTACGTGCTGGCGCAAGCCTTCGTACTGAGTGCGGCTTGGATCGCGATCACTTGGTGGCCATCTGGCCACCTCTTGACTACTTGGGCCACCGACGGCTCGCTCGACGACCACGAGGCCTTGGCGTGGTTGTTGACCTGCCTGCTGCTGGGAGGTGCCTTGGTAGCCGGCCGGATGGCCGGCGCGGCCGTAGGTCGGGTTGCTGATAAGGGCAGCGGCTGGATTTTCTTACGGATGCAGACGTGGGGCTTGTTCGATCCCCCGTCTCAATGGGATTGGGTTTGGACCCAAGCCCGCTATCGCGGCAACGTACTCGTTGTGATCCGCCTGCGGGAAGGAGGGACCGTCGAAGGCCTCTACGCTGAACATTCCGAAGCGGACCTCTCTCCAAAGAAGCCCCGGGTGTACCTTGAGAAAGCGTATGGCTACGACGACGAGGGCAATACCGTGATCTATCCTCGAGGCGCATTGGTGGACGCTGAGCAGATCCTCGCAATCGAGTTCAAGAGCTGATCGATGGACAGGAAGAGGAAAGACTCGAGCCCCAAGCGAGCCGGTCGGCGGTTCGCGCCCTATCGGGGGTCGATCTCTGGGAGCGGTGCGGGCATGTCGGATGAGCAGGCCCTGGCAATCCTCAGGGAAGTGGAGTCAGGCCCCGGTCGACAGAGCCCCGACATCGAGGTGGTCGTCGGGACCGAGCCAGTATCAGCACAAACCGAGATGTCGGTGGGACCCGCTCCCGACGATCCCGAGATCGGGTGGACCGTGAGGAAGATAGGTGGCTTCGGCTCGCCCATCACCCGGTTCGCCTACTCCTTGCCGGACGCGTATCCCTCCGAGGCTCCCCGTGTTGTCATCAGCAAAGCTGATCTGAGATCGCCCATTCGTTCGGTGCTGGATCAAGGTAAGGCGCTTCGCCTTGTCGAAGATGCTCTCGGCCAGGGTGAATCTCTCCGTATGCGACTCCTCATGGACAAGTCCACGATTGATATCCAACTATCTGGTGACGTCTCCGATGGATTAGAAGCAAGCCTCAGCGATCTGATCGATAGGTCGCTTGACTGACGGACGGTCCGCTATCAGCGGCCATGGAACCCCTAAGCCCCTCGTACATCTCGCGGACGCGGCCGAAGACCTCGCTCGCGACCTCGAGCTGGCGCTCGCGGCTCGGCTCCGGCTCGACCGGGAAGGTGAGGGGCTCGCCGAACTGGACCGTCACCTTGGGGAAGCGCAGGTGCTTCCACTGGCGGGCTCGCTCGGAGCCGTGGATGCAGACGGGGACGATCGGGGCGCCGGTTTCCAGGGCGATGCGCCCAATTCCGGGTTTCGGCTCCCCCAGTTGCCCTGAGCGGGAACGGCCGCCCTCGGCGTAGACGAGCAGCATCTCGCCCTGGTCGACGAGGATGCGGGCAGTTTCCATCGCCACCTCGTCGTGGTGGCCGCGGCGGATCGGGAAAACGCCGCCGTGCTTGTAGATGTAGGTGAGGACCGGCGGGCCGAAGAGCTGGGATTTGGCCATGAAGCGAATCTTCCGCCGCAGATAGACGCCGGCGAAGAAGTGGTCCATCTGACTGAAGTGGTTGGGGGCGAGGACCAGCGGCCCCTGCTTCGGCACGTTCTCGACCCCGATCGCGCGCACCCGCCAGAGCAGCAGCGTCGGCAGCGTGAGGACGATGCGGGCGAGCGCGTAGGTCCAGCCGACCCCCTTCCGCGCCGCCTCGTGGAACTGGTTGAAGTACTCCGCCGGGCGCGGGTCCTTGTAGACCTGTGGCTTCATCTCGGACATGACTTCGGGACGGCGGGGGTGGTCGCCGTGTCTCTGCCTACCCCCGTCTCGGGCGAGGGGTTACGCCCAGCCGCGGGAGCGCTCGACCGCCCGCCCCCAGTCGGCCAGCAACTCCTGCTGCTGCGCCTCTTCCATCCGCGGCTCGTAGCGGTCCGCCTCCCGCCACATCTCCCCCACCTGCTCCAGGGTCCAGACGCCGGTGGCGATGCCGGCAAGGTAGGCGGCGCCGAGCGCGGTCGTCTCGGCGATCTCCGGGACCGAGACCGGCGCCCCGAGGACGTCGGCCTGGAACTGCATTAGCCAGCGGTTGACGGTGGCGCCGCCGTCGGCCCGCAGCAGCTCGAGGCGCTTGCCGGCCGCGGCCTCTTGCGCCCGCACCGCGTCGACGGTCTCGTAGGCGATCGCCTCCAACGCCGCCCGCGCCAGGTGGCCGCGGCCGCTGCCGCGGGTGAGGCCGACGATCGTCCCGCGCGCGTATGGGTCCCAGTAGGGCGAGCCGAGGCCGGTCAGGGCGGGGACGAAGTAGACGCCGTCGTTGGAGTCGAGCGAGGCGGCGAGCGCCTCGGTCTCCCCCGCCTCCTCGATGATCCCGAGCCCGTCGCGCAGCCACTGCACGGCGGCGCCGGTAACGAAGATCGCCGCCTCCAGCGCGTAGGGCACCTCCTCGCCGGTCCCGGCGGCGACCGTCGCCAGCAGGCCCCCCGGCGCCTGCGGCGGCTCCGGTCCGCTGTTGAGGAGGACGAAGCTGCCGGTCCCGTAGGTGTTCTTCGCCATCCCGGGCTGGTGGCAGGCCTGCCCGAAGAGGGCCGCCTGCTGGTCGCCCGCAATCCCCGCAACCGGCACCTCGCCGCCGAACTTGCCCGTAGTGCCGAAGACGCAGGAGGAGGGAAGCGGCTCCGGGAGCCGCGCTGGGTCGACCCCGAGCAGGGCGCAGAGCTCCTCGTCCCAGGCGAGCTTGCGGATGTCGAACAGCATCGTCCGCGAGGCGTTCGTGTAGTCGGTGGCGTGGCGGCCGGTGAGCTTGAACAGCAGCCAGGAGTCGATCGTCCCGAAGACCGCCCGCTCGGCCCCCTCGGCGTTCCGCAGCAGCCACTCGATCTTCGTCCCGGAGAAGTAGGGGTCGATGGTGAGGCCGGTCCGCTCCCGCACCAGCGGCTCGTGCCCGGCCTCCTTCAGCTCCTCGCAGCGGTCGGCGGTGCGGCGGTCCTGCCAGACCAGCGCCCGGTGGACCGGCTCGCCGGTCTGCGGGTCCCAGGCGACCACGGTCTCGCGCTGATTGGTGATCCCGATCGCCTCCAGCTCGGGACCGCCGGCGTCGGCGATCGCCTCGGCGGCGACCCGCCGCGTCACCTCCCAGATCTCGTTCGCATCATGCTCGACCCAGCCCGGTCGCGGAAAGAACTGCTCGAACTCCGAGTAGGCGCGGCCGCGGACCCGGCCCTCGCGATCGAAGACCAGGCAGGTGGTCCCGGTCGTCCCCTGGTCGATCGCGAGGAGCATCGGGCTACTTCTGGACGCGGCAGCTGCGGATCAGGGTCGAGGCGAGCTGGCGCCCGTCGGCGAACGCCATCGAGACGCGGGAGAACGGGAAGGAGGCGATGTCGATCCCGGCCGGGGCGGCGCAGGCGGCGCTCAAATAGCTGTGCTTGCGGCCGCGGTAGGTGAAGGTGCGCCGCAGTTCGAGGCTGATTTCCTTCAGGTAGCCGGAGCGGTTGAGCCGGGCCGGCAACGCAGCGCTGAAGACCGTCCCGAAGGTGCCATGCGTCTTACGGATGTGAAAGACGATGATGCGGCTGTTCGGCACCGGGTCGCTGCCGTAGACGTGGGCGAGGATCGCCCGCTGGCCGTCGACGATCGCGTTGAAGGCGAGGATGCGGCCCTGCAGGGGAAAGCGGTCCTGTTCTGGCAGCGCCAGGGCGCCGACGTAGCGCCCTTCGCCGACCAGGGCCCCACGGCAGGCTTCCAGCGCCTGCTGCGAGGTCGCCGGCTCGAGCTGGGAGCGGCGGCAGGTCGGCAGTCCGCGGGTGTCGAGGGTGCCGCCGCGGTTGATAGCGATCGAGATGTGGCGCAGGGCCGGTGGCCGTTCGCCGGAAAGCACCCGCACGGTGCCGGCTACCCGGACCGAGATCGGGGCTTTCGCCTGCCGTGGCAGTGCCGCCGGGGCGATGCCGCCGGCGAACTTGACGAAGAGGTTCCCCCGCTCGACCAGCTCGGCATGGGCGATCGCGGCACCGAAGAGGCACAGCGACACCAGCGCCGTGACCAGTACCGCCCGTCTCCTCATCCGCGCCATCGTGCGAAGAACACTAGGGCGAAGTCGCGCAGCTGTCCGAAGCGGTGGAGGAAGCCGCGGAGATCGCGGCCGGTCGCGCGGTGCTCGAGGTCCAGTTCGTACTCGCGCAGGCGGTAGCCGCCGCGGACCGCGTCGACCGTCATCCCGATCTCCATCCCGTAGCCCTTGGCGAAGGGGAGGACTGCTTGCAGGGTCTCGGCGCGGAGGGCCCGCTGGCCGGAGATCGGCGCTTCGGTCTCGAGGCCGCAGAGGCGCCTGATCGCCCAGCGGGCGAACCCGAGGGCGAGGCCGAAGCCGCCGCCGAGCCGCCGGCTGAAGGCGGCCACCGCGAGATCGCACTCGTCCCGCTTCACCGCCGCCACCAGTGGGGTCAGGCGGGCGGCGGAGGCGCCGAGGTCACCGTCGCAGAGGAGGACGATCCGCGGCGGCGGCTCCACGCTCAGCGCCGCCTCGGCGGCAGCGCCGACGTTGCCGCCCTTGCCGTGGGAGCGGCCACGCCGCACCACCTCCGCTCCGGCCAGCATCGCCGCCTCGGCGGTCCCGTCCTCGGAGGCGTCGTCGGCGACCCAGACCCTGGCGCCGGGCAGTGCCTGCCGCAGAGCCCGCACCGTCTCCCCCACCCGGTCGGCCTCGTTGCGGGCGGCGACGATTGCCGCCAAACCGCCGCTCTCCGCCCCCGCCTCCGGTTCAAGTCCCGCCATCGCACTATTGTCCCCGCCCATGGCAGACATCGAGGCACACATCACCGGCAACGTCTGGAAAATCGAGGTCGCGGTGGGCGACCAGGTGTCCGATGGCGACACCGTCGTCATCCTCGAGTCGATGAAGATGGAGATCCCGGTCGAGGCCGAAGACGACGGCGTCGTCAAGGAGATCCGCTGCGAGGAGGGCCAGTCGGTCTCAGAAGGCGACATCCTCGTAGTGCTGGAGTAGCGGCGGTGGAGGAGCAGCTCGCGGGCGGCAAGCTCCTGCTCGACCAGCCGGCCGAGGCGGTCACCCGGCTGACGATTTCCAACCCCGAGCGGCGCAACGCGCTCGACCACGAGATCCTCGACGCGATCGCCGAGGTGCTGCCACAGCTGAACCGCGGGATCGAGAACCGCTGCGTCCTCATCACCGGAGCGCCGCCGCTCTTCTCCGCCGGCTACGACATCGCCGGGATCCCCGAGCAGAGCTTCGAGCGGGATGCCGAGGCGCTCGTCGCCCATCCTTTCCACGCGGCGATGGAGGCGATCGCCAAGCACCCCTGGCCGACCGTCGCCGCGATCAACGGCCACTGCCTCGGTGGCGGCCTGGAGCTGGCGATCACCTGCGACCTGCGGATCTGCGCTGCCGGGGCAAAGCTGGGGATGCCGCCGGCCAAACTCGGCCTGATCTACGGCCACACCGGGCTGCGCAAGTTCCTCGACGTCGTCGGGTTGGCGCGGACGAAGGAGCTCTTCCTCACCGGCCGCAATCTCGACGCCGCCCGCGCCGACGAGATCGGCCTGGTCAACGAAGTCGTCGCCGCCGAAGAGCTGGAGGGCGAGTCGGTGGAGCTGGCGGCGGCGATCGCCGGCAACGCGCCGCTCTCGATGCGCGGCAACAAGCAGGCGATCAACCTGCTGAACGACGTCGCCGAGCTGACCGAGCAACAGGAGGCGGGGCTGGTCGCCCTGCGCGAGTCCTGCTTTGAATCCGAAGACTTCCGCGAGGGCATCCGCGCCTTCGGCGAGAAGCGCCGGCCGCAGTGGAAGGGGCGGTGAGCGCGAAAGCGCGCAAAGCCCTGGCCGCCTCGGACCCGACGATGGCGGCACTGATCGAGCGGATGGGCAACCTCGACCTCGCGACGCGGCTGCGGCGGCGCAAAGAGGAGCGACCGGCCGACGCCTACGGGGCGCTGCTGCGGGCGATTGTCGGTCAGCAGCTCTCGACCAAAGCGGCGCGGACGATCTACCTGCGCGTGCTCGACCTCTTCGACGGCGCCACCCCCTCGCCCGAGCAACTGCTGGAGGCGAGTGAGGAGAACCTGCGCGGCTGCGGCCTCTCCGGCCGCAAGACCGAATACGTCCGCGACCTCGCCCGCCACGTGCTCAGCGGCGAACTAGAGCTCGACCGCCTCGGGCAACTCGACGACGAGCAGGTGATCGAAGAGATCGTCGCCGTCCGCGGCCTCGGCCGCTGGACCGCGGAGATGTTCCTGCTCTTCCACCTCCAACGCCCCGACGTCCTCTCCGGCGGCGACCTCGGCATCCGCAAAGCGATCCAGATCGAGTACGGCCTCGAGGAGATGCCGACCCCCACCCAGGTGATCGAGATCGGCGAGCCCTGGCGCCCCCACCGCAGCCTCGCGAGTCTCTACCTATGGGAGTCGCTGGCGGCGGTACCGGATTAGCCCACTCGTACTAGTGGGGACGAGTAAAAAACACGGGCAAACCACCCACTTGGACACACGGGCATTATGATCTGGACATATGGGGCGCGGATTGGCGTTTGCCGCCGAAAGACTCGAATGCAGCGAGCGGACCCTCCGCCGCTACGTGAACGATGGTCTCCTTCAGGGCGAGCGCGGTGGCCGCCATGAGGTCCGTCTCGCGCGCGGAGAGGAGGTGTACCTGAGGCAGCACGGTCAGCTACTACACGGATTGCGACGGGCTCTTCGCACCGAGCCGAGCGTCAGGCTCGCCGTTCTCTTTGGCTCCACCGCGACGGGTGAAGACGGCCCCGAGTCGGACATCGACCTCCTGGTCGCCCTGAGGAGTGACTCCATCCCCCAGCTGCTTCGCTTGCAGCGACGCCTACAGTCCGAACTCGACGGCCGCGAAGTCCATCTGGTCCTCCTATCCGACGCCGAGCAGGCACCGGCGCTCCTGGCCGACGTACTCCGAGAGGGCCGGGTCATCTTGGATCGCGACGGGCGTTGGCAGGGACTGAGCCGCCGGCGCAAGGAGATCCTCGAGGCCGCCGATGCCCAGGATCAGGCGACCAGCGAGGCAGCCTGGCTGAGCGTCTATGAGGCTAGTCGGAGACTAGGCGTTTGATGCCGGGCGAAGCCGCCGGTACGGCGGGCGGTACACCGCAAAAAGGAAAAGGCCAGATTCGAATCGAGCGCATTCTGGCCGAGATCCCCGGTGCCCGGGAACAGATGATGGTCGGGATCGAAGACCTCGGGCCGACCCTCGATAAAGAGGCCATCGAAACGGCTATGCGGTCAGGAGACCCGCGCGAGAAGAACAAGGTCGCTGTCATCGAGCGCGAGCTCGACGTTCTCATCTCATACGTGGACGAGTTGGCGAAGCGCTCCTTGGCCGAGGGACAGCGCCTTGGGGTAGTGGCGAAAGGAAGCGGTCATGCGTTGGATCGACTGGTCGAGCTCGGTGCGGTTGCGAGGGGCACGGCCGATCGCCTTACGAGCGTGAAGGAGATGCGTAACCAACTCGCCCACGCCTATCCGCCGATGGCATGGCGCGCCCTCTGCGAGGCCGTCGAGACCCTCCTTGCCGAGCTCGACCACTTTGTAGTCGGACTCGCAAAATGGCTGCGGGAAAACGGCGTAGCCTGACCCGCGCATCGTCCTTGGCCTGAGGCCTAGCGCGGCAGCTCGGCACGCAGGTCGAGCACCCTCTCCACCGACTGCTCGAATTCGGCGCGGTCGAGGGCCCTTGCGCGCAGCTTCTTCACCAGCGCCTTCCAGGCGGCCTGCGCGGGTCCGAGCTGGGCGTAGAGCAACAGGTCGGCGCCGGCTCGGGCGCCGGCGATCGCGGCTTTCGGGATGCTGCCGAAGTGCTCGACGGCGGGCGTTTCCAGGGCGTCGGTGACCGTCACACCCTCGAAGCCGAGGCGGTTGCGCAGCTCGCCGGTTGCGATCGCGCGGGTGAAGGCGGCGGGGCGGTCGGAGAAGGCCGGGTAGACCGCGGTGCTGAGCATCACCAGCTTGCCGCCCGCGGCGATGAAGGCTTCGTAGGGCTGCTCGTCGATTGCCCGCAGCTCCTGCTTGGAGAGGGCGATTCGTTCGACCGAGAAGTCGGTGTTTTCGCGGGCGTCGCCGAAGCCCGGGAAGTGCTTGCCGGTGGCGGCGATGCCGCCCGCCTGCACCGCCCGCGCGAAGGGGATCGCCGTAGCGGTGACGCGGGCAGCGGTGGCGCCGAAGCTCCTTTCGGTTCCTGCGATCACGCCGCCCGGGCGGGCGACGTCGAGGACCGGCGCCACCTCGACGTTGACCCCGACATCGCGCAGGTTGGCGGCGGTGCGCTTCCCCTGTTCGCGGCTGAAGACGGCGCCGCGGGCACCCATCGTCGTCGCCGAGGCGGTCGGGGCGCCGCTCAGCCGCTTCACCTGGCCGCCCTCCTGGTCGACCATGATCAGGAGCGGGTCGCGCAGCTTCGGCGGCCGCGGGATCGCCTGCAGCTGCGCGATCAGGTGGGCTCCGGCGGCGCGGGTCGGGAAGTTGGCGGCGAAGAGGACGACGCCGGCGACCCGCCCCTCGCGGATCGCCGACCGCAGCCCCTTCCCGACCAAGGTGCCGTTGACCCCGACGACGATCCGCTGGCCGGCGAGCAGCTTCGGCGACAGGGTGCTCGCCACGCTCGGCTTCTGCCGCGCTTCGCCGCTGCCGTCACCGAGGGTCGCGCCGAACCCGAACGCAGCCAGCGCCAGGCAGGACAAAACCCCCACCGCTCCCCTTCGGCGTCGCGCCACGGTCCGCTGCATCAGGCCCAATGCTAAGGATGATCAGGCGTCCGGGCCGCTACCTAGGCTGCGCCGCAATGCCCCCCCTTATTACTGCCGAGGAGGCGCTCGCCTACGGTCGCCAGACCGAGCACGCCGAGATCGAAGCGCTGGTAGAACGCGCCTGGGAGGTCCGCCAGGAGAACTTCGGCGACTCGACCGACATGTGCTCCCTGGTCAACGCCAAGTCCGGCGGCTGCGCCGAGGACTGCGGCTTCTGCGCCCAGTCCCGCTACGCCGAGGCCGACACGCCGATGCACGCGATGATGGAGCCCGAGCAGATCCTCGAGCACGCGAAAGCGGCCGAGGCCGCCGGCGCTCACCGCTTCTGCATGGTCACCCAGGGCCAGGGACTCTCGAAGCGGGACTTCCAGAAGATCCTCGAGGGGACCCGCCTGGTCGCCGAGCAGACCAACCTCAAGCGCTGCGCCTCGATCGGCCACATGTCGGCCGACCGGGCGAAGGCGCTGAAAGAGGCCGGGGTCCAGCGCGTCCACCACAACGTCGAGTCGGCCCGCTCCTACTACCCGGAGGTTTCGACCACGGTCCGCTACGAGGGACGTCTGCGGACGATCCAGGCGGTCAAGGAGGCCGGGCTGGAGACCTGCGTCGGCGGCATCCTCAACCTCGGCGAGAGCGAGGAGCAGCGGGTCGAGATGGCCTTCGAGCTCTCCGAGATCAACCCCACCTCGGTCCCGATCAACCTCCTGATCCCCAAGGACGGAACCAAATTCGGCGACCGCGAGGTAATGGACCCCTGGGAGGTCGTCAAGTGGATCGCGATCTTCCGCCTGATCATCCCCGGCGCCCTCTTCCGCCTCTGCGGCGGCCGGGTCGAGAACCTCGGCTCGATGCACAAGCTGGCGGTCAAGGCCGGGCTCAACGGGGTGATGATGGGCAACTTCCTCACCACGCTCGGAGCCGAGCCGGCCGATGACCGGGCGATGTTCGAAGAGCTCGGCCTCAACGTCGCCCGCCAGCCCGACAACGGCGCCAACCCGCGGCCCGACAACCGCTCCGGTTGGCTCGAAGGCGAGGCGCCGGAGACGCCGATCGACGAGCTAATCGACAGCCAGGACGAGGCGAACTTCTGGGACCCCTCGACCCAGCTGCGGGTCGTCAAGAAGGCGAAGAAGCCGCCGCGCTACCCACAGGCGGCGTGACCGACGTCGCCGAGCGGCTCGAGGAGCTCCGCGAGCAGGGGCTCTACCGGCGACTGCGACTGATCGAGGGGCCGCAGGGGCCGAGCGTCACGCTCGACGGAGGGCCCGTCCTGCTGCTCTGCTCGAACAACTACCTCGGGCTTGCCGACCGCGCCGAGGTGCGCGAGGCCGCCGCCGAGGCGGCGCTGCGCTGGGGCGCCGGCGCTGGCGCCTCGCGGCTGATTTCGGGGAACATGGAGCCGCACCGCCGGTTGGAGGAGCGGCTGGCGGCCTTCAAGGGCTACGAGAGCGCGCTGCTTTTCGGCTCCGGCTACCTCGCCAACAGCGGCCTGGTGGCGGCGCTGGCCGGCAAAGGCGAGGTCGTCTTCTCCGACGAGCTCAACCACGCCAGCATCGTCGACGGCTGCCGCCTTTCCCGCGCCGAGACCTTCGTCTACCGCCACAACGACCTCGAACACCTCGCCTGGGCGCTCTACCACCAGCGCGGCAAGCCGGTGCTGATCGTCACCGACGGCGTCTTCTCGATGGACGGCGACGTGGCCCCACTGCCCGAGCTGCTGGAACTGGCCCGGCGACACGGAGCACGACTGATGGTCGACGAGGCCCACGCCACCGGGGCGATCGGCCCCGGCGGCCGCGGCTCGGTCTCGGCGGCCGGCCTCAGCGGCGAGGTCGACGTCGTCGTCGGCACCCTCGGCAAGGCGCTCGGCTCCTACGGCGCCTATGCCTGCGCCAACGCGGAGACGATCGACTACCTCGTCAACACGGCGCGCCCGTTCATCTTCTCGACCGCCCCGCCGCCACCGGCCGTCAGCGCGGCCCAGGCGGCGCTGGGGCTGCTGGAAGCCGAGCCCGAGCTGGTCGGGCGGCTGCAGGCGAACGCGAAGACGCTGCGCACCACCCTCCGCGCCGAGGGCCTCGACGTCGGCACCGCGCGGAGCCAGGTAGTCCCGATCCAGATCGGCGAGGCAGAGACGACGATGCAGCTCTGCGAGGAGGCGCTGGGCCGTCGGGTGTTCGCGCAGGGGATTCGGCCGCCGACCGTCCCCGAGGGCTCCTGCCGCCTGCGCTGCACGGTGATGGCAACGCACAAGACCGAGGAGCTGGTCTGGGCGGCGCGGCAGATCGGCGCCGCCGCCCGCGAGGTCGGCCTCGCCCCCGCCTCCCATGCCTGGACCGCCCGGGCCGCTTAGAAGTGGCAGCAGCAACCGAGGGCACGCCCGGCGTCTTCGTCACCGGCACCGGCACCGAAGTCGGCAAGACCGTCGTCGCCGCCGTCATCGCCCACACCCTCGCCGAGAAAGGCAAACGGGTCGCGGTCTTCAAGCCGGCGGTAACGGGACTAGAAGAGGAGGGTGAAACCGACCACGCGCTGCTGCGCCGCGCCTCCGGCTCGAACCAGAGCGACGAGGAAATCGCGCCCTACCGCTACCAGCCGCCCGCTTCGCCACACCTGGCGGCGTCCCTCGCGGGCGAGGAGATCGACCCCGAGCGCCTCCGCCAGGTCGCCCGCGAGGCAGCCGCAGGCGTCGACGCGATCGTCTGCGAGGGCGTCGGCGGCCTCCTGGTCCCGCTCTCCCCCAGCTACCTGGTCCGCGACCTCGCCGCCGACCTCGGCTACTCGCTCGTGGTCGTCGCCGCTCCGGGCCTCGGCACGATCAATCACACGCTGCTCACGATAGAAGCCACCCGCACCGCCGGGCTCGATATCTCCGCCGTAGTCCTCAACCCGTGGCCCGACCAGCCGGGTGAAATTGAGCGCTCGAACCGTGAGGCCATCATCGATCTGGGCAATGTCCAGGTACTTACCCTCGCGCGACTCGACCTCACTGCCCCTATCACGTGGCCGCAGCTAAACATCTGACCTACGCGGCCTCTGAAACCGGAATCTAGGTAGGGCTCCTAGGGCTGAGTTCGCTGAAGCTAGGGACCAACTTCGGACCAGATTTTGAAGTTACTCTCGGCGCCCGCGATCCCCAAGCATCGCGCGGTAGGACGATGGGGTGCCCGTCGCCGCGGATTGAGGCTAACTACCTTCCGCGCCGACGGGCGTCCCTAGCACCTATCCAGTCACCGCCAAAGCAAGTGGCAAGTAGACATTCGAGTGACCTGCGCTCTTTGGATGGTAGCTTTCCTCGATGGGATAGGACAGACCATTGATCCACTCGGTTGACGAACCGCTGCCACCCTCGCAGATCTGATGCGGCTCAAACCCAGGTATCACGTCCTTAAAGACAAAGTTCGATCCCGCTCTAGCCGTCGCAGCACTGATTTCTCTCCTCAACGTTTCGGATGCTCCGTTCAGGGCTTTCTGCTCAGACACAGTCAGCGTGGAAAATATCGAACAGCTCTGCTCCATGAAAAGCCGCGGGTAGTCGAACACAATCACTTTAGCATTCGGCGCCTTCGTCTTGATAGCGCTGTTAACTGTGTTCAGCCGGTGTGGCAGTTCACTCGTCATGATTCGTTCTGCATTATTAACTTCAATCAAGCATGAGATTTCGTCTTTGAGGACACACGCTTCGATCACATCGCGGAATTTGGCATCGTTCCCACCGATTGAGTACGTAACCCATTTAATATTTGGACTGACCTGGCTGGGTATTTGGCTATTCAGCACGTCACTGGTCACCGCGCCATGGCAGGTCGCATTGATGAAGGTCCAGCCGGGATGCGCACTGGCTAGTAGATATGGGTATGATTGTTTCGTCCGATGGCAGCTCGCCGCAACGCTCGTTGGCTCAGTCCAGTTTGACCCGGTTCCAGTGCCCGACGAATATGAGTCACCTAAAGCCAGATACTGTGGAGCTAAGGCAGTCGTGAAAGGCTTGTCAAGGCCATCGGTCCTACCACCGTTATTTTCCGCAACCAGACGATAGTGGTAGCCCGTTCCTGGCTGAAGTCCGGAAAGCTTTTCTTCAATCGTGAGCGTAGTCGACGCGGTCACTGCCGAAATCGCAAAGGAGTTCGGGTACGTGGAAGGCGAGGAACTCGGACCCCACTCGAACCAATAGGTGGTTTGGCATCCATTCGGATTGACTGTGCCGGTCAATACCGCGGATACATCCGTAATCGACGTGGCGGCATGCGTGGTTACAGTTGGCTTACTGCAGGCGGCGGGGGTCGTGAATGAACCGCTGCCCCCAGTCGTTTCACCACCTGAATTCCACGCCGTTAGGCGGTAGTGATAACTCGTGCTTGGCAGTAGGCCCAGGCTTGAGTAAGTTTGTACCGACACAGAAGAGGTCCCACTTCCGGCGGAGCTTCCTATTTCATTGGGGTAGCCTTCTGAGCTGCGTCCGTATTCAAACACGTATGTGGTATGGCAGCCCCGTGGATTCACCGACCCTGTCAGAGTTGCGCTATTGCTGGTGATCGAGTCAGCTCCTCCAGTTGAGACTGAGGGAGCCGGACAGGTACCCCCGCCCCCCGTTCCTGAACAGGCCGCCGCGATTCCTACAAATAGTATTAACGCAGTGGAGCTCAGTATTGCGCAGAGCGCAAAGATGCATATTATATGTGTCTTCAATGACATTTTCTCTCCCCAATTCGCTTTAACGAGCTCCTATTTCCCCTAAGCTTTGTTCTTGGGCTCCGAAGAACCCAAGGGTCGGAAAATCGCCCGATGCTTCGTTGGTCAAGGCAGTAACAGTTGCCCCCAGAGAAGCTTCAACTTTTTCCCTAACTGACTGCGAGGGTCCACTAACGCCGCTATCGGTCCCAAAGCGAAGTAGAAGTGATGGCGTGTACTTCAGTTCTTTGGTGTGTGCCGAGTGAAGCTCACGAGCGACCTGCCTGGACAACAGCGGATTTTTGCGCTCCTTCTGCCATCTAGGTTGATCCAAGTTTGGAACTTGGGAGGCGATATCAGCTAGAAACCTCCCAGTTGCATATTTGGTCTGTTTTTGGCCTTGCTCATGGATGAAGGTCAAGGCATAGTTCCACAACTTGTTCTGCCTGCCGGCAGCCAAGGCAGCGGCTTCTTGCTCATAGAAGGTCCGTTCGGCATACGTGTCCGTTTGGAGGGAGCGGTATTCGAGCTTTACCGTCCCGCCGCGCACCCATCTCTTGATGATCGACGGGAGATAGACCGAGACGAATCGTTTGACCGTTGGACACTCGAGGTCAGCGAATAGCAGTAGCGTGATCGGTGCCTCCGGCGACCCAAGGGTGGGGCCGTGTTGAGGTATACCGGAAAGAAGTGCGGTTACCTCCTGTTGAACCTGCTCGCGGTCTACTCCGCTGCTACCGCCGAAGCCGACGATCCCGACGATGGCCAAAATCCCGACGATGGTTACCACCGGCACAAGGGCGGTCAGGCGACGGGGCCTCGGAAAACCTGCACCGGGTTCGCCGACACGCTGGGATCGCGCTTGCTGCCGTTTGGCCTTCCGCCTTGCGTTGTACGAGCGAGACATGAGCTGCTCGTCTCCCCTCAACGACCGCGGCGGATTGGTGAGCGAGTCCTCTGTCTGGGCTCCCGTCGCGGAGCTCGTCGCAACCTAAAGCGAAGCTAAAGATTAGTCAAGTATCATTTGGGTACTAAGAAAGGTCTGTCCTTGTCCATCTTGGACAAGGGCTTCACGCCCCCGGCTGGATTCGAATCAGCGACCGTCGGATTAGAAGTCAGACGATCACATCTAGGTTGCCTCCGTTCAGCTCCACGGTGGATCCAGCCAACTCCGCTATTCCGGCGGCGGCCTTGGGGGCGGCCGGAGCTTTCTTCGCCTCCAGCAGCGCCCGCGCCACGTCTCCGCGGACCGCCTTCGCCATGTGCGAGACCGCCTTGCGCTCGCCGTTCTCCTCGGTGAACGCGCGGACCGCCAGCAGCGTCGCCCGCTTTGGCTTCCACATCGTCGAATAAGCGCCCGAGCGCATATCGAGGATCAGCTCGCCGTCGCTGTCCGGCAGCACTTCGGCCAGCGCCAGCCGCCAGTATTTCGCCAGCGGCCCGATCCCGGCGAGTTTCTCATTCGGCGGCAGCTTGTAGTACGGGATCCGGTCGTCCGGCCGCACCACTCCCCACAGCGCACTGGCGATCAGCACCCGTCGCCGCGCCTTCGCCGGCAGCTTCGGCAGCGCGAGCCGTTTGAAGAGGACGCCGGTGTAGACCTCAGCCGCCGGCGCCGCCGGCGCCTCGCGCAGCTGCGGGTCGAGCGCGTCCAGCAGCTCCTCCCGTCGCTCGCTCAGCTGCTCAGCGAAAGAGAGCGAGCCGAGATCCACCGGCTCGCCCGTCTCGGGCGCGGTCTTCCCTTCCGAAGGCGGCAGCAGGACGAGCATCGGGCGGCAGCCTATGCCGCCCGCTCGTCCTCAGGCGACTAGGCCGCCGCGGCCTCCTCGGCGGCGATCGCCTCGCCACCGGGATTGGCCTCGGCCGTGGCCGCCTCGATGCTGGTGTGGCCTTTCGCTTTCGCGCGGATCGCCGTGGCTCCTATCACCGCTCCCACCAAAGCGACGAAACCGGAGACGGTCATCGCGTGGCTGAGTGCGTAGACGAACGCTTCGCTGCCGGCCGTGGTGACCTCTTTGGCCTGCGCCGCGGTCAGTCCCGGCACCTTTGCCACGGAGCCGCCGCCGAGTTGTTCGGAGACCGCGTCGCGCTGGGCGGCGGTGACGCCGCTGCCACTCAGCAGCGAGTGGAGCTTCGAGGTCACCAGGCCCTGGAAGATCGCCCCGGTGACGGCGACGCCGAGGCTGCCGCCGACCATCCGGAACATCGAGAGCACGCCCGAGGCGAGGCCGGCTTTTTGCACCGGCACCGCGTTCATCGCCGCACTCGTCATCGGCGACATCGTCATCGCGATCCCGATGCCGAGCAGCATGAACCCGGGCAGCAGGTCGAGGTAGGTGGAGTCGACCGCGATGCGGCTGAAGCTGAACAGCGAAGCGGCGACGATCGTCAGCCCGATCGCGATCAGCCAGCGCGGCCCGTAGCGGTCCGAAAGCCGCCCGGCGACCGGCGCGACGCCGACGATCATCAGGGTCGAGGGCAGGAACCGCACCCCCGCCTCCAGCGGCGAGTAATGGAGGATGTCCTGCATGTAAAGGGCGAGGAAGAAAAAGACGCCCAGCATCCCGAAGCTGATGATCATCGCTACGCAGACTGAGGCGAGGAAGTTGCGGTCGCGGAGCAGATCGAACTGGACCATCGGCGCCTTCACCCGGTTCTCGACGAAGACGAAGGCGGGCAGCGCCAGCGCCGCCAGGGCCAGCAGGCCGATGATTTCGGTCGAGCCCCATCCCCAGCTGTTGCCCTCAACCAGGGCGAGGACCAGCGCCGTCAGGCCGACGGTCAGCACCGCAACGCCGCCATAGTCGACGTCGCGCCCGACCGAGGTGTCGCGCGACTCGCGCACCGCGAACAGGGTCGCGATGACCGCCCCGATCGCGACCGGGATGTTGACGTAGAAGATCGCCCGCCAGCTGACGTGCTCGGTGAGGAAACCGCCGAGCACCGGCCCGACCGCCAGCGCCAGGGCCGAGACGCCGGCCCAGGTCCCCATCGCCTTGCCGCGCTCGTGGGCGGGGAAAGCGTCGGTGATGATCGAGAGCGTGCCCGGCATCATCAGCGCCGCGCCGACACCCTGGACCACGCGGCTGATCACCAGCGCGGTCTCATCAGGAGCGAAGCCGGCGGTCGCCGAGGACAGCGCGAAGATGACGACGCCGGTGAGGAACATCAGCCGCCGGCCGAAGATGTCACCGAGCCGGCCGCCGGTCGCCAGCAGCACCGCGAAGGAGAGCGTGTAGCCGTTGATCGTCCACTCCAGCCCGCTGATCGAGGCCCCCAGGTCCTTCTGAATCGAGGGCAGGGCGACGTTCACGATCGTGTTGTCGAGCATGATCATGAACAGCGCGAAACACATCGCGCCAAGCGTCCACCACTTGCGGTTCTCGTCGGTGATCAGGTGGCTGTATCGCGTCGTCAAGAGCGATCACTTCCCTTCAGGTGCTCGTAGGTCTGGGCGATGTCTTCGCGGTCCATCAGGGCCTCGACGGCGGCGTCGAGCTTGCGGCGCTGCGCGGCGCTGAGGGTCGCGACAAAGGATTCGATGCCGGTCTGGCGGACGGTGACCAGGGTGGCGACCAGCTTCTTGCCCTTGGCCGTGATCTTCACCCGTCGCACCCGGCGGTCGTCCGGGTCCTCGACCCGGCTTGCCAGCTTCGCCTTGACAAGCGCATCGACGGCACGGCTCATCGAGGGAACCGAGACGCCGAAGATCTCGGCCAGGTCGGTGACCTGCCAAGGCTCGGCGGCGTGTCCGAGCCCGCCGAGCTCGAGGAGGGCCTTGCACTGGGTGATCGAGAGACCGGTCTCCTCGATCACCCGCAACTGGTTGCCGCGGTCGTAAAGGAACATGTGGTGCATCAACGCGGTGATTCGCGCCGCGGTGTCCTGCTCAGCCGGGCTGGTCTCCTTGCGGGTGGCCTCGGCGATGGCTTTCACGTCCGTTGCGTGCATGCCAACAATAGTTGCACGAACGCAACCTTTTCAGAAGGGCAATATTTGTTCGTGTGATCGATATCACGCGCCTGCTGCTCCGCAGCGGCGCGTGGGGCGAAGCCACTTAGGCCTCGCCGTCGAAGTACTCGACGCCGCTCTCGCGGCGGACCAGCAGGTCGGTCTCGGGGTCGCCGGTCCAGATCCCGACCTTGTCGCTGTCGGGATAGACGGTCGCGGTGGGGACGACGACGGTGGAGAACATGAGGACGCGCGCGGTCTCCTCGGTTTCGTTGCCGATGCCGTGGGCGCCGGCAGCGCCCTTCTCGAAGAAGACGACGTCCCAGGGCTCGAGCCGGTCGGAGCCCTGCGGGTGGCGCAGGGTCGGATTGCCCTCCAGCACCAGCAGCCACTCCTCCTCCCCCACCTCGTAGTGGTAAGGGCAAACCGCCTGTCCCGGCGGCAGCTCGTAGACGGTGATACCGGACGCCTCGGGGCCGCCCAGCAGCTTGCCGAGGCGGGCCTGGCCGCTGCGAAAGCCCCCCGGGTCCTCCTCGTCGTAGGTGAACTGCGGCGCCGCGATGTTGATCCGCATCATGCGCCGAAGCTAGCAGCGCAAACAGCGCCTTTCGGGACTGCCGGCTCCCGCCGAAGCCAGGGCTAACGTGCGAATCGATGCAGCCGGACTACGCCCAGCTCGATCGCGACCACGTCTGGCACCCGTTCACGCAGCAGCAGGGATGGAGCGCCGAAGCACCGCTGGTGATCGAGCGCGGCGAGGGCTCCTACCTCTTCGACACCGAGGGTCGGCGCTACCTGGACGGGACCGCGGCGCTCTGGTGCAACGTCCACGGCCACCGGCACCCGGTCATCGACGCGGCGGTCCGCGAGCAGCTCGACCGGGTCGCTCACTCGACGATGCTCGGCCTCACCCACCCGGGCGCGACCGAGCTGGCGGCGCGGCTGGTCGAGATCGCGCCCGGCAACCTCTTGCGGGTCTTCTACTCCGACTCCGGCTCGACTGCGGCGGAGATCGCGCTGAAGATCGCCTTCCAGTACCAGCAGCAGCGCCGCGGCGAGCACGCCCGGCGGACCAAGTTCGTCCGCCTGCGCGAGGCCTACCACGGCGACACGATCGGTTCGGTCTCGGTTGGCGGTATCGACCTCTTTCACTCGACCTACCGGCCGCTCCTGTTCGAGACCCACGCCGCCGAGCCGGGCGACGCCGCCGATCTCGAGCGGGTGCTGGAGGCACACGGCCCGGAGATCGCCGGGGTGATCGTCGAGCCGCTGGTCCAAGGCGCCGCCGGCATCCTCGTCCAGCCGCCCGGCTACCTGCGCGCCGCCCGCGAGCTCTGCGACCGCTACGGCGTGCTGCTGATCTGCGACGAGGTGGCGACCGGGTTCGGCCGCACCGGAACGATGTTCGCCTGCGAGCAGGAAGGCGTCGCGCCCGATCTGATGTGCCTGGCGAAGGGGATCACCGGCGGCTACCTGCCGCTGGCGGCGACGCTGACCAGCGAGGAGGTCTACGAGGGCTTCCTCGGCAACTACGAGGAGTTCAAGACCTTCTTCCACGGCCATACCTACACCGGCAACCCGCTCGCCTGCGCGGCGGCGCTGGCCAACCTCGACGTCTTCGAGCAGGAGCGGACGCTGGAGCGCCTGCAGCCGAAAATCGCCCTCTTCGAAGAGCTCCTGGCCGAGGTGGCGGCGCTGCCGGAGGTCGCCGAGGTACGCCAGAAGGGCGTGATGGTCGGGATCGACCTCGGCAACCACGACCCCTCCTTGCAGATGGGCCACCGGGTGACGATCGAGGCGCGAAAGCGCGGCGCCTTCATCCGCCCCCTCGGCAACACGGTGGTGCTCATGCCCCCCCTCTCGATCTCAGAGGACGAGCTGCGGGAACTGGTCGCGATCGCCAGCGAGTCGATCGTGGCCGCCGTCGCTTCAGCGCCGGTTGAACTGCCCCAAGCCGCCTAACGAATGGTGAGAAAAGGGGGCTATAGCCCCCACAACTCACCAATCGCTCGATACTCGGCGTGATGGATCCGGAATCCCGTCGTAGTACGGGCATGGAGCAGACCTTGGTTGCCGAAGCAAAGGAGGCGCCGCGGGAGGCAGATCTCGCCTTCGACCGCCTCTACCGCTCCAGCCGCGACGACGTCTACGCCTACGTCGCCGGCCTGCTGCGCGACGCCACCGCGGCCGAGGAAGTGACCGCCGCCGCCTTCGAGCGCGCCTATCGCAAGCGCAACCGCTTCGACCCGCAGCGCGGCGAGCCGCGCGCCTGGCTCTTCGGGATCGCCCGCAACGCCGCCCTCGACGAGCTGCGCCGCCGCGGCCGGCAGGCGGAGATGACCGCCGAGCCCACCGACCTGAGCAGCCTCGGTGCGGAGGGCGCCGAGCACGACGAGCGTCGGCTGGCGGTCTCCGCCGCGATCGAGCGCCTACAGCCCGCCGAGCGCGAGCTGATCGCCCTCAAGTTCTTCGCCGGCCTGGAGAACCGCGAGATCGCCCGCGTCCTCGGCGTCAGCGAGTCAAACGCCGGCACCAAGCTGCACCGAGCCATGACCAAGCTGAGGGAGGCCTGCGATGGAACCGCCTAGGGACGACCAACTGCTCGCCGACCTCCAGGCCCTGCGCCCCACCCCCCGGCCGCAGTTCGCCGCCGAGCTGGACGAGCGCGCCACCGCGGGCTTCCCGCGGCGCTCCGGCGCCGCCGTGCCGGTAGACCGATTCCGCGCCTGGCTCTACTCGTTGAGCATCAGGCAGGTTCTGATCCCCGGCGGAGGAGTCGCCGCGGTAGTGATCGCCGTCGTCACCGCCGCGGTCGTGATCGGACAAGGAGGGGGCGGGTCGAGCGAGGATCTGATCGCCGTAGACCGCCCGGCGCCTCATCCGGATCGGGCCGCCAAGCTCCATGGCTTCTCAGAGAAGGCGAAGCCTTCCGTGAGCGCCAGCGCCGGATCCTCTGTCGGCGCTCCGTCGGCGGCCGCGGCCGAAGCCATTACCGAAGAGATGGAATCGGGGGTGACGTTCTCGCCGGAGGTGGCGCCGCGTGAAGTCAGGCCCAGCCTCCACCACCGCGCCGTCGAACGCAACGCCGAGATCACCCTCGCGGCCGATCCTAAGGACGTCGACGACGACGCCTCGCGGGTTTTCGAAGCGGTACACGCCAACAACGGCATCGTCATGCGCTCCTCGACCGAGGAAGGGCGCCCCGGCGAAGCCGGCGCCACCTTCGAGCTGCTGATCCCCAGCGCCAGGCTCGACGACGCGATGGCGGCTTTCTCCGAGATCGACGCGGTCCGCTCGCGCCACGAAGCGACCGCCGATATCACCGCTCCCACCGTCACCACCGCCGAGCTGCTGAAGGAGTCGCGGGCGCGGATCGACGGCCTCCTCACCCAGCTCGAGGGAGCGGAAACCGGAGAGGAGCAGGAAGCGATCGAAGCCGAGCTGCGGCATGAGCGCCGCCATGCGAGCCACCTCGCCGGACAGCTCGACCACCTCCACAAGCGCGCCGACTTCTCCCGTGTTTCACTGCAGATCGAGACTGGCGGCAACGACGAATCCTCCGGCGGCGGCGCCTGGGGCGTAGACGACGCGCTCCACGACGCCGGCCACGTCCTCACCGTCGCCGCCGCGGTCACCCTCATCGCCCTCGCGGTCCTCGGGCCGATCGCCCTGATCGCGCTCCTCGCCTGGCTGACTCAGCGCGCCTGGGTCCGGCGTGAGCGCCGTCGCGTCCTCCCCTGAGGGTTACGCTCCTCGGATGGAGGAGCGACGCCGGGGGCCGGCGGAGATGCCGAACTTCGGGCCGCCGTCGACGCCGCGCCTGGCAGCCTCAATTGTGCTGCTGCGGCGCGGGGGCAAGCACCAGCAGCGGGCGCTTGAGGTGCTGATGCTGAAGCGCAGCGAGGAGGCGAAGTTCATGCCTGGTGTCTGGGTCTTCCCCGGCGGCTCGCTGGATGCGGCCGACGGCGCCGAGGAAGCCGGCCTCCGCGCCTGCGCGGTGCGCGAGCTCGCCGAGGAGGCCGGGATTGAGCTGCCGGCAGAGGAGGAGCTGGTTCCGTTCAGCCGCTGGATCACCCCCGAGGTGATCGCGACCCGTTTCGACGCCTGGTTCTTCCTCGCCCTCGCGCCCGCCCACACGCCGCCGCAGCCCGACGGGGTCGAGACCACCGAGGCGCGCTGGTTCGAGCCCGCCGCGGCGCTGGCGGCGCAGGAGGCCGGCGAGCTCGTCCTCTCCTTCCCGACCCAGACCCAGCTCGGCTGGCTCGCCGAGCACAGCACCTCAGACGACGCCCTCGCGGCCTATCGCGAGCGCCCCCTCGAGCCAATCCTCCCCAAGGTGATCGCCGACGACGGCGCCGAACCGCGGGTCGTCCTCCCCGGCGACCCCGACTACCCGGCCTGAGGCTGCTGGTCGGGGAACGGCTCCAGGCCGGCGTGCCAGGGGCCGGGAGGGTAGGTGTGGATGCCGCTCTCCTCCATCTCCGACTGCAGCCGTTTGAACAGCTGCCCCGCGTTCTTCAGCGCCGCTTTCAGTTCTTCAGGGCTGCGCTCGCCCAGGCGCCAGAGGAACCAGAGCTGGCGGTCGTTGACGCCAAAGTCGATCTCGCCGCTCATCGTCGTCACCCAGCCGAGGAAGCCGGGGCTGAAGAGCTCGCGCAGCGCCACCGGGTCGTACTCCTTCGGCACCGTCGCCAGAAACCGCTTGTTGAAGTCAATCGACTCGAACTCGACCTTGCGCTGAAAGCGTTGCGTCACCACCTCATGGCCCTCGATTGACTCGACGTTGAACGCCGGGACCACCTGCGCCAGGTCGGGCATGTGCGCCTTGGCGAGGAGCGCGGTCGGCAGTACCGCCTTGCTGAAGAAGCCGCCGACCTCGCGTTCATCGGCGTCGCACGATGAGCCCCAGAAACCCTCAGTCAGCTGTCCGGTTAAACGGTTGACTCCGCCGACGCACAGCGCCACCGGCCCGTCCTTGGGATTGATCCCGCCCACCGGCTCGTAGGTGAGCCCGTTGCGCTCGCCATATCGGCGCACCGTCTCGGCCCAATCCTGCGCTTCCTGCTTTGCGCCCACGGCCCGATCCTACGGCTAGGATGCGACCAGACCCGGTCACCTAACAGGAGCCCCAATGACCATCGCCATCATCGTCGTCGTCGTAATCCTGATCCTCGCGGTCCTCTACTACATCGGGAAGCGCAACTCGATCATCGCCTCTCGCAACCGGGTCGACGAGTCCTGGAGCGGGATCGACGTACAGCTGAAACGACGCCACGATCTCGTCCCCAACCTCGTGGAGACGGTCAAAGGCTACGCCGAGCACGAGAGCGCGACCTTCGAGAAAACGACCCAGGCGCGGGCCGCGGCGATGCAGGCCCAGGGGGTCGAGGAGACCGCCAAAGCCGAGCAGCAGCTGACCCAGGCACTTGCCGACGTGAAAGCCGTCGCCGAGAACTACCCGACCCTGCGGGCAACCGAGAACTTCCAGCAGCTGAGCCGCAACCTCTCCGAGCTCGAGGACGAGATCCAGGCCTCGCGGCGGATCTATAACTCCAACGTGCAGTCCTACAACACCTCGATCCAGCAGTTCCCAGGCTCGATCATCGCCAACCAGGGCGGCTTCACCGCCCGCGAGTACTTCGAGATCGAAGACGCCAGCGAGCGCAACGCGCCACAGGTCAGCTTCGGCAAATGACCCATTAACTAACTGGCCACCCAGCCAGGATCTCTAACATTCATTTTCGATGACTACCGAGACCAAGGACGCCCTGCTCTGGATCTGCGAGAGCTGCGGCTTCATTTATGACCCCGCCATCGGCGACCCGGACGGCGGCATCCCGCCGGGTACCGCCTTTGAGGACATCCCCAAAGACTGGTTCTGCCCCGTCTGCGGCGCCCGCACCACCGACTTCCGGCCGCTGGAGCCGGGCGAGGCCTAGGCCGCCACGGGGTTGGCTCGGATGAGCCAGTACGACTACGACTGGGTGGTGGTCGGCTCCGGGTTCGGGGGCTCGGTTTCGGCGCTGCGCCTGGCCGAAAAGGGCTACAAGGTCGCCGTCCTGGAGTGCGGCAAACGCTTCACCGACAAGGACTTCCCGAAGTCGACCTGGGACCTGCGCCGCTACTTCTGGGCACCGCGGCTGGGCCTGCGCGGCATCTTCCGCCTCTCCACCTTCAAGGACGTCTCCGTGGTCAGCGGCAGCGGCGTCGGCGGCGGCAGCCTCGGTTATGCCTGCACGCTCTACAAACCGCCCTCGAAATTCTTCAAGGATCCGCAGTGGGGTGACATGGCCGACTGGGAGAGCGAGCTGGCGCCGCACTACGACGAGGCGCAGCGGATGCTCGGCGTCGCCAACGTCGAGACCGACGACGCAGCCGATGAGCTGCTGCGCGAGTACGGAGAGCAGATCGGCGTCGGCGACACCTACCGCAAGACCCCCGTCGGGATCTTCTTCGGCGAACCGGGCAAGACCGTCGCCGATCCCTACTTCGGCGGCGAGGGGCCCGAACGGACCGGCTGCACCTTCTGCGGGCGCTGCATGGTCGGCTGCCCCCGCGGCGCCAAGAACACGCTGGTTAAGAACTACCTCTACCTGGCTGAACAGCGGGGCGTCGAGGTGATCCCCGACCGCACCGTCACCGAGATCCGCCCGCTCGGCGCTGAGGACGGCTCAGACGGCTACTCGATCTCGAGCGAACGCTCCGGAATGATCCCGGGCCGCGGCCGCGGCCCGATCAGGGCCCGCGGGGTCGTCGTCGCCGGCGGCGCCCTCGGCACCAACAAGCTGCTGCAGCGCTGCCGCCTGAACGGCGCCCTGCCGCGCATCTCCAACCGCCTCGGCGAGCTGGTCCGGACCAATAGCGAGATGATCCTCGCCGTCACCGTCCCCGAGGACTATCCGGAAGACCTGACCAAGCGGGTGGCGATCAGCGGCAGCATCTATCCCGACGCCAACACCCACATCGAGACGGTCTCCTACGGCAAAGCTGGCGACTCGATGGGGCTGCTCTACACGCTGCTGGTCGGCGACGGCACCCGGGTGACCCGGCCGCTGAAGCTGCTCGGGCAGATCCTCCGCCACCCCGTCAACTTCGCCAAGGCCCTCTACCCGAAGGGCTGGTCGCGGCGCACGATCATCCTCCTGGTGATGCAGACGCTCGACAACGCGATCGCCCTACGCCCGAAGCTCAAACGCTCCGGCAACGTCTGGCTACAGACCGAGCAGGACCCGGAGAAGCCGAACCCGACCTTCATCCCGGTCGCCAACGACGCCGCCGAATGGCTGGCTAAGCGGACCGGCGGCCTCGCCCAGAGCTCGGTGACCGAGGCCCTCTTCAACGTGCCGAGCACCGCCCACATCCTCGGCGGCGCGGTGATCGGGCACTCACCCGAGGACGGCGTCGTCGACGCTCGCCAGCGGGTCTTCGGCTACGAGAACCTGCTCGTCTGCGACGGCTCGGCGGTGCCGGCGAACGTCGGCGTCAACCCCAGCCTGACGATCACCGCACTGGCCGAGCACGCAATGGCGCAGGTTCCCGCAGCCTCAGATCAAAGCTACGAGGCGAACCTCTCCGCGACGTAGTCCCAGTTGACGACGTTCCAAAAGGCATCGATGTAGTCGGGCCGTTTGTTCTGGTACTTCAGGTAGTAGGCGTGCTCCCAGACGTCGCAGCCGAGCAGTGGCGTGGTGCCGTCGGAGATCGGCGAGTCCTGGTTCGGGGTCGAGACCACCGCAAGGCCAGAGGAGTCTTTGACCAGCCAGGCCCAGCCGGAGCCGAAGCGGGCGATGCCGGCGTTTTTGAACTCCTCCTTGAAGGAGTCGAAGGAGCCGAAGGTGTCGCCGATCGCCGAGCCCAGCTCGCCGCTCGGCTCGCCGCCGCCGTCGGGGCTCAGCATCTGCCAGAAGAGGGTGTGGTTGTAGTGACCACCGGCGTTGTTGCGGACCGCCGCCTGCTTGTCGCCCGGCAGGGCCGAGAGATTGCGGAGGACGTCCTCGACATCGCGATCGGCCCACTCGGTGCCCTCGAGCGCGGCATTGGCTTTGTCGACGTAGGCCTGGTGGTGTTTGTCGTGATGGACGCGCATCGTCGCCTCGTCGATGTGGGGCTCGAGCGCGTCGTAGGCGTACGGCAGGTCAGGTACGGAGAAAGCCATCCCAGCTCCTTTTCTCGGTTTGAAGTCCGAGTCGGAGCCTAGATGAATCGATCGCCTCGCTATTCCTGCGTGGTCGGTTCCACCGGTGCCGCGCCTTCGACTTCGCCGGCCTTGCCGGCGCCGATCCGCGGCACCGCGCCGGCATCGCCGCCGGTCCATTCGTTGAATCGGTACCAGGCCGGCTTCGCCTGGCGTGCTTTGTCGAGCAGGCCGGCCGAGCCGCAGAAGACGCAGGTCCCGCCTTCGTCGACCCAGGTGAACCACCAGACGCCGCCGACCCCCCAGCGGATGCGGTTGGCCGAGAGCATCGAGAAGGCCTTGGAGAGCTGGAACGCCTGCCCGAAGAGCCCGCGCTGCCAGCGGGTCGGGCCGTCGTCGGAGCCCCAGCCGAGCTCGGTGACGTAGAGCGGGGTGCCGGGGTCGTGGTGGTGGCGCATGATCCGGCGCAGGTTGTGCAACTGGGCGCCCATCGCGGTCGCGTCGGCGACGTAGGGGTGCAGGCCGACGCCGTCGAAGTACTTCTTCACGTTGCGGGCGCGGTAGAAGCGCGAGAGAAAGTCGCCGGAGGCGATGTTGGGCGGGACCTGCAGCGGCCGCCCGAAGAGGCCGCCGAGGATCACCTTCGAGCCCGGCGCTTCGCGATGGATGATGCCGCCGGCGATCCGGATCAGCCGGGCAAAGCGCCGCGGTTCCGGCCCGGTGGCGAAGGTGACGAGGTTCTCCTCGTTCCAGATTTCCCAGCGGGTGACCGGGAAGTAAGGCAGCTCCTCTTCCCCGCGCCAAAAGGAGCCGTCCGGGCCGTAGCGACGGACCGCCGCTCGCACGAAGGAGGCCCAGGCGCGGCGCTGGCGGGCCGTGGTCACCGGCAGGTCGATTCCCAGCGGCGCCACCCATTTCGGCGAGGCGGTGATGAAGGGGAAGATTTCGATTTCGGCTTCCGCCGCCAGCCGCACTTCGCGGTCGAACCCTTCCCAGTTCCGTTCTGAGATGGCCGGGTTCAGCGGCTCGATCCCGGCCCAGTACAGCGGCAACCGCACGCTCCGCACATCGGCCTCGCGCATCAGCCGGTAGTCCTTCGCCGTCCCGTAGTTCTGCGGCGAAATCCCGACAAAGCCCGGCGGCAGGTAGCCAGGCGCCGCCACCGGCATCGCCGCCAGCGTCAGTAGAGCCAAAAACGTCGCAATCAAGCCTCGAGCCATCTTCATTCGAATGGAACCGCGTCCCCGCCCAAAGTAGCGGCCGGGACCGCCAGACCCCCCGCTTCCCCCGTCTGGGATAATTGACTCCTCTCGGGGCGTGGCGCAGCCTGGTAGCGCGCACCGTTCGGGTCGGTGAGGTCCCCGGTTCAAATCCGGGCGCCCCGATGAGCGGCGATCAGAGGAGGATCGCCCTCCCCGCGAAGACGACCTCGAAAGGGGCATCAGGTCCGTATTCGTCTCCGATCAGGCGGCGGACCCGTCCCACATGTTCGGTCCCGACTTCAACTTTGTTTGCCAGGTAGTCGATGCTGGTCTCGTTGACCAGACCCCGAAGGGGGCTCTTCGGCCGCGGGAAACTGAACCAGATCTTTTCCAGTTCCGCCTCCGTGTAGGTGGGCGTCGCCGGGAAGGGCTTGAACCGATCCGGCGCGATCAGGTGCCGCTTCAGTTTCTCGAGCATCGCCTCAGGTTCGACCGTGAAGCCGACGTAGATGATCCCGCCTGCCGCTTCGTCGAGCTCATAGCCCGCCCAGGTCGTCGCCGCGTTCCTGGCCACCCAGTCACTGTCTTCGACCAGGTGCTGGAAATGTTCACGATAGGTTTCCCTGTATTCGAGCTCGGTCTGCTCGGCGGCGGTCAGGGGCATGCCAAAGGCTTCCTCCATCGAGGTCCAGCGCGCGACTGGGTCGCCGCGGCGCCAGGCGCCGAGCAGACCCTTTGCACGACGGACGATCGCCGTCCGATCTCCTTGCAGGTCCGCGTCGAGCCCGTAGTACGCCCGGTCACTGATGATCTGCCGCAGGTGGCGTTCGGGTTCCTCGTAGTGCCGTTGGCAACCGCTAGGAAAGTTGACCGAATCGCCCGTCCAGCGCCAGACGTTGAGCCTGAGCAGGGCGGCGCAGCGCGACCCGGGAGGGACGGTAATGGTGCCGCTAAAAGTGACCGGTCCGCTCTTGCGGCCTGAGCAGAACACACGGCCCATACCGTGCGAGCGGCAGCGCAGGGGTCCAGCGGCGCCAGGGCCAGATGCTTGGGCGATCCGACTGAACCCGATCAAGGCCGGCCCCTTCGAGCGCCGGATCCGCAAGGTCACCCGGCCCTCCTGAACGCCGCACCAGACGACAAAGCGAATGACGGACTTGGTACCGGGTGAGAGGCTCGCGTCGGTGGTGCAATCTCGGGGTCGGTCCCGCGAACCGCCCGGCTGATCCGTGGCCGCGCTCGCCCCCATCACGATCAAGGCGGCCAGGCAAACGCCTAGGACCGCTGCCCAGGCACCTATGCGGAGCTTTCCTTGCCTCATGTCGATACGAACACTACGGGCGAGGCAAAGACTCGTCACACGCGATCCGAATGCAGACAACAACATCCGATGGATCTGTGATCATGTGGCTAGATGGCAGAAACGGAAGAAAAGGCAGCCACGCTGGAGTTGGTCGCGGGGCCTGCGATCGAGAAGCGGATCCTGGTCATGCGGGAGCGGCAGGTGATGCTGGATGAAGGCTTGGCGGACCTCTATGACGTTGAGACGAGAGTCCTTATCCAGCAGGTCAAACGCAACGCGAAACGCTTCCCCTCGGACTTCATGTTCCAGTTGACGAAAGCTGAGGCAGGCGCTTTGAGATCACAAATTGTGATCTCAAACGATGGCCGTGGCGGTCGCCGTTATGCCCCCTATGTCTTCACCGAGCAGGGCGTCGCGATGCTCTCCGGCGTTCTCCGCAGCGATCGAGCCATCGCCGTCAATATCGAGATCATGCGCGCATTTGTCGAGCTGCGGCGTGTCGCTAGCTCCAATGCTTCGATCGAGAAGCGACTCGAACAGATCGAACGAGGGATGGGTGCGCACGATGAGCAACTCGGGCAGATCTTTACCGCCCTGCGTCAGTTAATCGCTCCGCCACCACAACCAAAGCGACCGGTTGGCTTCAGGGTGCGGGAGGAGGGCAACTAGCAGCAACTTTGAGGTCGCAAATTGTGACCTCAAACGAGAACTAGCCGGGTGCGTGGGCGATGGTCTTCTCGGGCACATCTGGGCTCTGCTCGCTATCCGCCTTGTCTAAGAGCGCCAAATCGGCCGCTAGGGTCTTACCCGATGGACGCCGCTCCCGCCTTCGAGGTCCACGAGGCAAACCTGCATGGCCACCGCGCGGTCTACCGGGTGGCCGGTAGCGGGCCGAACCTCGTCCTCATCCACGGGATGATCAACTCCTCCCGGCACTGGGAGGCGGTGGCGAGCCGGCTGGCCGGCTCCTATCGGGTGATTGCTCCCGACTTAATCGGGCACGGCGACGCGGCTACGCCACGGGGGGACTACTCGCTCGGGGCCCACGCGGCGAGCATCCGCGACCTGCTGACGACGATCGGGGTCGAGCGGGCGACGATCGTCGGTCACTCGCTCGGCGGCGGCGTCGCGATGCAGTTCTTCTACCAATTCCCCCAGCGCACTGAGCGCTTGGTGCTGATCTCCAGCGGCGGCCTCGGACACGACGTCAGCCCGCTGCTACGCGGCGCCGCCCTGCCCGGCTCGGCGGCACTGCTGCGCCTGGCGACGCGGCCGCAGGTGGTCGGCGGCCTCGCCGCCGCCGGCGCCCGCCTGCGCGCCCGCGGTAACAACACCGGCGTCTACCTGCAGGCGGTGGCTCGGGCACTGGGGCCGCTGCAGGAGCCCGGCTCGCGACGGGCCTTCCTGCAGACGCTGCGCTCGGTGATCGACGTCCAAGGCCAGAGGGTCAGTGCCCGCGACCGCCTCTACCTGCTCGGCGAGATGCCGACCCTGATCGTCTGGGGCGAGCGGGACCGCACGATCCCGCTCAAGCACGGCCTCGAGGCCCAGCACTCGATCCCCAACTGCCGCTTTGAGACCCTCCCCCGCGCCGCCCACTTCCCCAACCTCGAAGACCCCGAGGGCCTTGCCGCGGTCCTCGACAGCTTCATGGCGACGACCTCGCCCGCCCACATCGTCGACTCCGAGTGGCGCGACGTGATCGGGCAGCGGGCGCGCCTGCGCCGCGTCGCCTAACAGCAGCCGGCTCTCGACACACCCCGCTGTGTCGAAACCCGGTCGCGCTATTCGACGGCGGCGATCGCCTTCTTCACTTCGGCGAGGGTCGGCCCTTCCTGCAGCGTCTTGGTCCCGCTTGGGCCGCTGACGACCATCCCCTGCCCGTAGCGGATGCCGAGCTGGCGGCCGAGTTCCTCGTAGCCTTCCAGCCGCTTCTGGATCGCGCTGTCAGAGACCTTCGCCTCTTCCAGCGCCTGGTTCCATTCTTCGATTTCCAGTTCCTCGACGCCGCCGGCAACCGAACTCTCGAAGCCTTCGAAGAGCTTGGGGGTGCGGAATCGCTTCGCTTCTTCCTGGCTGCGGAAGAAGAGGTAGAGGTACTGCCAGCCGTAGCCCTGTTCGGCCGCCGCCTCAGCCCCGTAGAAGCCGAGCTCCTGCGCCGTTTCCGCGTTTGAGTAGTGGCGGTAGAGGAGCTTGACGTCGCCGGAGCGGACGTAGTTTTCCATCAGCCCGGGGATCGTCCTCAGGAAGTCGTCGCGGCAGCTCGAGCACTGCAGGTCGTTGAAGACCTGGATCGTCACCGGGGCGTCGTCTGAGCCGAGCCGGTCCCCTTCCTGCGGCACCCCACCGAACAGTTCCTGAGCGTCCGAGATGCCCGCGACGTGGACGATCCCCTTGTCTTCCTTCTGGGTGGCGATATTGACGATCGCGTAGCTGAGGGCAAAGAGACCCATCGCCAGCAGGGCGACGACCCAGAACCTGCCCCGCCGGGGCAGCGGTTTGACGGCGACTTCAGAGGACATCCACGACCATTATCGCGGGCCGGGACTTCGAGCTGATTCCGCAAGCTGCGAGCTTCTACGGTTGACAGCCCCCGCCGGCGGGATGAATATGTTCGCTACCCACTTCTCACGACCGGGAGGTCATCGATGGCCCATCACCTCACCCCCGCCGAGCTCGCCGACCAGATGCAGATGGAGCGACAGGAAGTGATTGGCAAGTGCGTTGAGATGGGGGTGCCGATCTACCACGGCCGGATCGACCGAACGCTGTTCGAAACCTCGCTGCGCAGCATCGCTGCCCGGCCGGCCAGCCAGGCCCCGCCCCGAGCGCGGCGCTGAACTAGACTCCCCCGGCAGATGTCGGGGAGAGGCACCAACTCGAAGACGATCGCCGACCTGCTGCCGCGGGCGGCGGAGATGTACGGCTCGGCCGTCGCGGTCAAGTTCAAGGAGGGCGACCGCTGGATTGATCGCACCTTCGACGAAGTCGTCGAGATCGTCCGGCCTCTCGCCTTCGGCCTGGTCACCCTCGGGGTCGAGAAGGGCGACCGGGTCTCGATCCTCGGCAACACCCGCCCGGAGTGGACCTACTTCGACTTCGCCGCGCTCTCGGTCGGCGCCACCGTCGTCCCGATCTACCAGACCAACTCGCCGGAGGAGTGCCGCTACGTGCTCGAGAACTCCGACTCGAAGGTGGTCGTCGTCGAGGACGCCGAACAGCTGCAGAAGGTGCGCGAGGTACGCGACCAGCTGCCGCAGCTCGAGCAGATCGTCCTGATGAGCGGCAGCGCCGAGGACGCGATCTCGATGGAGGACCTGGTCGCCAAAGGCGCCGGCGGCGACGCCGCCACCTGGAAGACGCTCTACGAGGCCGTCACCCCCGATGACATCTGCACCTTCATCTACACCTCCGGCACCACCGGGCCGCCGAAGGGCTGCATCATCAGCCACGGCAACTACCGCTCGATGCTGAACATGGTCAACGACGTCAGCGTCATCGAGGACGAGGACGTCGCCTACCTCTACCTGCCGCTGGCCCACTCCTTCGCGCTGCTGATCCAGTTCGGGACCTTCGACCTCGGCACCACCCTCGCTTACTGGGAGCGGGACCCGCTGAAGATCCTCCCGAACCTGGCCGAACTGAAACCGACCTACTTCCCTTCGGTGCCGCGGATCTTCGAGAAGATCTACACCGCCGCGACCAGCGCGATCGAGAAAGAGGGCGGGGCCAAAAAGGCGATCTTCAACTGGGCGATTGGGGTCGGCGCGAAGATGCGGGCGACTGAACGCGCTGGCCGTAAACCGGGCTTCCTGCTGCAGCGCCAGTACGACTTCGCTGACAAGAAAGTGCTGTCGAAAATCCGCGGTCTCTTCGGCGGCCGCATCCGCCTCGCCGTCTCCGGCGCCGCCCCGATCAACCCGGAGATCCTGCGCTTCTTTGACGCCGCCGGCGTCCTCGTGCTCGAGGGCTGGGGGATGACCGAGACCTCGACCGCGGCGACGATCTCGACCCCCGAGGACTTCAAGGTCGGCACGATCGGCAAACCGTTCCCGGGCTGCGAGGTGAAGATCGCCGACGACGGCGAGATCCTCGTCAAGGGCCCCAACGTCTTCCAGGGCTACCACAAGAACCCGGAGGCGACGCGGGAGACGATCGTTGACGGCTGGCTCCACACCGGCGACATCGGCGAGATCGAGCCCGATGGCTTCATCAAGATCACCGGCCGCAAAAAGGACATCATCATCACCGCGGGCGGCAAGAACATCACCCCCGCCAACCTCGAGGCCGAAATCAAGCAGCACCCGCTGGTCTCCCAGTGCGTCGTCGTCGGCGACCGCCGCCCCTACCTGGTGGCCCTGGTCACCCTCGACCCCGAAGAGGCGGCCAAATACGCCCAGGAAAACAACCTCCCCGAGGATCCCGCCCAGCTCGCCCAGAACCCCGACGTCAAGGCCGCGATCGAGGCCCACGTCGAGAAGATCAACCAGAACTTCGCCCGGGTCGAGCAGGTGAAGAAGATCTCGATCCTCCCCCACGACCTCTCCCAGGAGTCCGGCGAGCTGACGCCGACCCTGAAGGTCAAGCGCGCCGTCGTCGCCCAGAAGCACGAGGGCGCGATCGAGCAGCTCTACGCGGCCTGAGCCGCGGACGCTGCAGCTACTAGGAGGCCTGGCCGCTCTGCCGCAGCAGGACGGACGTCGTCTGCTCGAGGACCCGGCGCCAGGTCGACATCTCCTCGGGCTCCTCGTCTGTCGCCTTCTCGACGACGCGGCGGACGCGGCGCTCGGAGATTTCGAGGCCGTGGCGCTCGGCGATCTCCTTGTAGCGGTCGTAGTCCTTGGCGAGGGTGGCGGTGACGGTTTCGAAGCCGTGCTTGGCGATCTTCAGGCGCCGCGAGTAGTCCATGATCGGGGTGCCGAACATCAGCTCGTCGGTCGGCTCGGGCTCGAGCAGGATGATGTCGACGCCCGGATATCTCTCCTGCCACTGCTCGACTGCCTGGTGGAGGCGCTGGTGGGCGATCAGGCGGAAGGTCTGATTGGCGATCGCCGGCAGCCCCATGTCGGAGACGCGGCGCACGCGGCGGCCGGTCACGGTGGGGATCGTGTTCTGGAAGTCGTTGACGTAGGGCACCAGCGGGTTGACGACAACGATGAACTTGGCACCCTTCTCGACCGCGATGTCGACGTTGGTAGTCGAACGGATCCCGCCGTCAACGAACTGCCGCCCCTTGAGGTCGACCGGCTTGTAGACGACCGGCAGGCAGGTCGAGCACTCGACCGCTTTGGAGATCGGCACGTCTGACCAGCCCTCCTCGCCGAAGACGATCCGCTCGCAGGTGTCGAGGTCGGTCGCGGTCAAGTAGAGCTCGTTGTCGAGCAGGCGGAAGTCGTTGACCCGCTCGGGGTCGGTGAGCGCTTCTTCGACGTAGTCGGAGAGGCCGCGACCGGAGTAGATGCCGGTCGGCAGCGCCTCGGCGAGGCCGACGCCGATGTCGATCATCGAGAGCTCGCCAATCCGGGTCAGCTGCCGCAGCAGCTGGGCGGTCCGCAGCGGCAGGGCAGCCGCTTTGCTGAGGAAGCCGAGGTAGTTCGGTTTGAGGACGCGGCTGAGGTCGAGGTCCTCGAGGTCCGAGGGAACGCGCTCGTTTATGACCTGCATCATCTCCTCTGGCGAGACCCCGTTGGCCAGCATCGAGGCGACGAAGGAGCCGGCGCTGGTGCCGACGTAGACGTCGAAGTTGTTGACCGTGCTGTTGACCGCCAGCAGGTCGAGCGCCCGCAGGGCGCCGATCTCGTAGACCCCGCCGGTAAAGCCGCCGCCACCGAGGACCAGCGCCGTCTTCGAGGGCTTTTTGCGCCGGCCTTTCCGCTTACGCGGTTTGGACTCGATGTCTACGACTTCACCCATACGTGCAGTATTCCAGGGCTGGAGGTCATCCTCGACCGCTACCTTCCTCATCTCGCGTGTTGGAAAACCCGGTGAAACGCATCCTGCTCCTCTTTTTGGTGACCTCAGCAGGCCTTTTCCTGCTCGCGGCCGGCTCCGCGCAGGCGGGCGCGAGCTGCGATCAGATGCGCGCCTGGCTCGGCCAGGGCGGCGGCAGCGCCAGCGGTTTGGTCGTCGTTGACGCCGAAACCGGGAAAACTGTCTGCGCCAAGGCCCCCGGCCGCCCGCGGATGCTCGCCTCGAATATGAAGCTGTTTACGACCGCGACCGTGCTCGCCCAGCTCGGCCCGGAAACCCGGATCCCGACCAAGGTCTTCCGCGACGGCAAGATCGACACCAACGGGGTCCTGCACGGGAGCATCTATCTGCAAGGCGGCGGCGACCCAGTGCTGGGGACCCCCGCCTTCTACAACGGCTACCTGGCCGGGCTCGGCACCAACTTGCTGGCGCTGACGCCGCAGATCAAGGCCGCCGGGATCACCTCGGTGACCGGCCGCATCTACGCCGACGACACCGTCTTCGACCGGCTGCGTGGGGTCGCCGACTCGGGCTACGCGACCAGCAGCTATATCGGGCCGCTCTCCGGCCTCGCCTTCAACTCCGGCTTCCGCGGCTCGACCAGCTCCAGCGGTTTCGCCTCCGATCCGGCGAAGCTGGCCGCTACGAAGCTGGCGCGCTCGCTGCGCGCGGCCGGAGTCAGCGTCCCCACCCAGGTAGCGCTGCGGACTACCCCCGCCTATGCCGAACGGGTGGCGACGGTGCAGTCCCCCACCCTCGACCGCATCGTCGACACCACCGACGTCTGGTCGGACAACTTCTTCGCCGAGATGCTGATCAAGCTCCTCGGCGCCCGCCTCGGCGGCGCAGGCACCACGGCGGCGGGAGCGCAGGTCGTCGAGACCTTCGCCAGCTCGCACGGCTCCGGCGTCCACGCAATCGACGGCTCCGGCCTCACCCGCGGCAACCGCGCCAGCCCCCGCCAGGTGGTCAACCTGCTGCTGGCGATGCGACAGGACCCCTCCGGCGACCAGTTCATCCAGGACCTGGCCTTGGCCGGCCACGAGGGCACCGTCGACGACCGCATGCACGGCACCGCCGCCTACGGCCGCTGCCGCACCAAGACCGGCACGATCACCGGCGTCAGCAACCTCTCTGGCTACTGCTTCAACCGCAGCGGCCGGACCATGGCCTTCTCGATCCTGATGAACGGCGTCGGCAGCCTCACCCTCGCCCACCTCGATCAGGACCGAATCGCCGGCGCCGTCGCCGGCTACTAAGCGCCGACCAGCTCCCGCAGCCCCGCTTCGTCGAGGATCTCGGTGCCGTATTTCTCGGCTTTGGCGAGCTTCGAGCCGGGGTTGTCGCCGGCGACGACGTAGTCGGTTTTCTTCGAGACCGAGTTGGTCACCTTGCCGCCGGCCGACTTGACCATCGCCGCCGCCTCCTCGCGGGTCAGCTCGGGCAGGGTGCCGGTGAGGACGACGGTCTTCCCTTCCAGCGGGCCGCCCTGCTGGCGCCGTTCGGAGGGATCGGCCTCCAGCTTCAGCCCCTTCTCCTTCAGCTTCTCGACCAGGGCCCAGGTGGCGTCGTCGGTGATCGACTCGGAAATCTGCACCGCCATGATCGGCCCCACCCCCTCGACCTCCTCGATCGCCTCCGGATCGGCCTCGTGCAGGTCGTCGATCGAGCCGAAGTGGTCGGCCAAGGCCTCGGCGGTGACCGATCCGACGCCAGGCAAGCCGAGCGCGTAGAGGACGCGTTTGAAGGGCTGCTGCTTGGAGGCCTCGATCGCCGCCGCGAGGTTGCGGGCGGAGATCTCGCCCAAGCGCTCGACCTGGACCAGTCGCTCCTCAGACAGGTCGTAGATATCGGCGACATCACGGATCAGGCCTTCTTTCAGGAACTGGCCGGCGCGCTCTTCCCCTAGCCCGTCGATGTCCATCGCGCCTTTGCTGACGAAGTGTTTGACGGCCTGGAAGGACTGCCCGGGACAGCCGGTGCGGTTGGGGCAGATCGTGAAGACCGAATCCGCGGGCTTGATCGTCGGGGTATTGCAAATCGGGCACTTCTTCGGCGGCCGCGGCTTACGCGTCCGCGGGTTCTTGCGCGGCAGCCGCGGCGAGACCACCTGCGGGATCACGTCACCGGCCCGCATCACTACCACCTCATCGCCCTCGCGCACGTCCTTGCGAGCCAGGTCCTCCTCGTTGTGGAGGGTGGCAGTGGTGACGGTGACGCCGCCAACGTGGACGGGCTTCAGCATCGCGAACGGGACCAGGTGCCCGGTGCGGCCGACGTTCCAGACCACGCGGTTCAGCTTCGTCGTCGCCGTGGTCGGCGGGAACTTCCAGGCGATCGCCCAGCGCGGCTCGCGCCCGACCACCCCGAGCTCGCGCCAGAGCGCCTTCTCGTCGACCTTGACGACGACACCGTCGATCTCGTAGTCGAGCTCGTCGCGCCGCTCCTCCCACCAGTGGCAGCGCTTGACGACTCCCTCCACTCCCTTGTGATGGTCGGTGTCGGGGTTGACCTTGAAGCCCTTCTCCTGCAGCCATTCGACCTCGGCCATGTGGGTCGGCAGGTCGAGCCCGCGCACCGCCCCGATCCCGTAGAACCAGGTTGAGAGCGGCCGTTCGGCGGCCAGTTTGGGATCGAGCTGGCGGATCGAGCCGGCGGCCGAGTTGCGCGGGTTGGCGAAGGTCGGTTCGCCGGCCTCGGCGCGGCGCTCGTTCAGAGCTTTGAAGGCGGCGATCGGCAGGTAAGCCTCGCCGCGGACTTCGACCAACTCGGGCGCCTTGCCTTTCATCTTCAGCGGCACCGAGCCGATCGTCCGCAGGTTCTGAGTCACGTCCTCGCCGACCCGGCCGTCGCCGCGGGTGGCGCCGCGGACCAGCACCCCGTTCTCGTAGGTGAGGGTGACGGCGAGGCCGTCGATCTTCGGCTCAGTCGTATAGCTGAACTCCGAGGCGGTGATGTCGAGGCGCTTGAGGTAGTTGGCGAGCCGGTTCTCCCAGGCCCGCAGCTCCTCCTCGTTGCGGGCGTTGCCGAGCGAGAGCATCCCCTCCAGGTGCTCGACCGGGTCGAAGTGCTCGAGCGGCGCCGCGCCCACCCGCTGCGTCGGCGAGTCCGGCGTCGCCAGCTCGGGGTATTCCTTCTCCAGCACCCGCAGCTCGTCGAGCAGCGCGTCGTACTCGTCGTCGCCGATCTGCGGATCGTCGAGGACGTAATAGAGGTGGTTATGGTGGGCGAGGAGCTCTCGCAGCTCCTCGGCGCGTTGCTTGGGTGCAGAGCTCACGCGGTCGCGGCGCTGGCCAGCATCTCCTCGAACCCCCAGCTACGCAGGCGCTCGAGGCCGCCGTGGTCGGTGAGGTCGAAGTGGATCGGAGTGACCGCGATCCGCCCCTCGGCGATCGCGTGCAGATCGGTGCCTTCGATTTTTTCGTAGCCAGGCTGCCAGCCGTATATCTCGTAGTGGCGACGCCCGTCCTTCTCCTCGACCAGCTTCAGCTCGTCGTTGTAGATCCGTTTACCGAGCTTCGTCACCTCGATCCCAGTCGGCTCGCGGGAGGGGCAGTTGACGTTGATCAGCGTCGCCTCGGGCATCGACTCCTCGCGCAGGCGCCCAACGAGCTGGGCGGTGAAGGGGGCGGCAACCGAGAAGTCGAACTGGCCGCTGACGTAACCGAGCCCACCGGCCGAAGACTGCTGGGAGACGGCGATCGCCGGAATGCCGAGGATGATCCCCTCCAGCGCCGCCGCCACCGTGCCCGAGTAGGTGATGTCGTCGCCGAGGTTGGCCCCGTGGTTGATCCCGGAGACGATCAGGTCAGGCCGCCCACCAACTAGGCCCAGCTCGGCAAACCGCACGCAATCAACCGGCGTCCCGTCCGTCGCATACCCAACCCGTCCGTCGTCGAAAGTGACCTCCTCAACCGTCAGCGGCGACCGCGTAGTGATCCCCCGCCCAATCGCGCTGCGGTTCGAGTCAGGAGCGATGACATCGACCTCGACGTAATCAAGCTCAACCAGCGCCCGCCGCGCGGCCTGCAGCCCCGGCGCCGAGATACCGTCGTCGTTGGTGAGAAGGATGCGCACCAGACCGATTCTAGGAGGCGGGTCGGGGATACTGCGCGCCGTGCCCACGGTGCGGCTGGACATCGAATACGACGGCGCCGATTTCCGAGGCTGGGCGCGGCAGCCTGGCCTACGCACGGTCCAGGGCGAGCTGGAGACGGCGCTGGCTACGGTCCTGCGTGAGCCAGTCGAGTTGACGGTGGCGGGCCGGACTGACACCGGAGTCCACGCCCTCGGTCAGGTGGCGAGCTTCAAGGCTTCCGCGGAGCCGCCGGAGGACCTGATGCGCCGCCTCAACGGCCTGGCCCCCGACGACATCGCCGTCACCGCGGCGAACATCGTCGCCGACGGCTTCAACGCCCGCCACGACGCCAAGTCCCGCAGCTACCGCTACCGCCTCCTCGCACGCTCCACCCCCAGCCCCTTCGAGCGCGGCAAGTCCCTCTGGTGGCCCCACCAAATCGATCACGAGGCCCTACAAGCCTGCGCCGCCGCCCTGCAGGGCACCCACGACTTCACCGCCTTCACCCCCACCCAAACCGACCACGTCCGCTTCGACCGCGACATCCACGCCGCCTCCTGGAATCAAGAAGGCGACATCCTCAACTTCCACATCACCGCCGACGCCTTCATGCACAATATGGTCCGAGTCCTAGTCGGCACCCAGCTAGAAGTAGCCAGCGGCCGCCGCACCGTCGAGAACTTCACCCAGCTTCTAGCGGGAGCCCCGCGCCCGGCAGCAGGCGACACCGCCCCGCCCCACGGCCTCTACCTCGAGTCCGTCTCGTACTAGTGGTCCATTAGAGCGTCCTCTGCGGCAACAAGGATGGGCTAGTGGATCCTGCCCTCGCCGCACTGATTGGAGCGTTTGGTGGCTCCGGAATCAGCCTCCTGGGCACCCGTGGGATTAGCACTGCGGAGCGGCAAGAGACTTTGCGCCGGGAAAAGCGCAGGGCGTTTGCGGCCTATCTAGGAGCCCTTTATCCCGCGGTATCCGAACTTCGCTCGATGCCTCCAAATCGGCTCCCGAATACTTTCGAACGCATTCAAGACAAAGTCGCTGACGAGCAGTCGGCTTGGCTCCGAACGCGGAGGGAGATCACTAAAGCAACTCCCCATCTCTTCGCTCGAATTGATCGACTATCGCTTGCGACGGCTGAGGTTGAGGTACTGGATATGCCTGCCACGGTTCTGGCGGCCATTGAAGCCGCGAACGATTACGTGGAACGACTCGGAGAGGAAAGGACGGATGAGTTAAAAGCTGAGTGGAGCTCGATCTACGACCGCCTCCAAGCTGCCAAAGCTTCTTTTGGCGAGGACTAGGAAGCGGGATCCTCCCCCCAATCATTTCTATTGTGCGAGGCTTCCGGGTCTCTCACGAGGGTGGACCGCGACGATTTCAGCGGTACCACCAAAGTTTTCACCCAACTTTGGCTGGATGTTCTCCGAAACGGTCTTTCTGACCTCTGACGCTTCGACCTCATCGACTCCATAGCCAGCGACCAACGTAGGCGCAACAGGAGGGAGGTGTCCTCGTGCAATAGGCGGGGTGCTACCTGGCTGATACATCCATTGCCTCTCAGCATTAGCGATGGTGAAAGCGTTGATATTCGCCGCGATGGCTTCGGTGCCCACGATCGGATTTTTGGAGTCCGGTAGGTCTTGCCACGTCATTAGGAGGGCAAGGCTTGGCGAGATCGGAGCTCGAACCTCCAGAAAGTTAAGGGCTCCGTCTCCCGGCCTATTGGGTTCGGGAGATCGGGCATCGTCCTTCATGTGCCATCCGATGATCGGGTGATCCGAAACCGCCAGTAAAGGACGATCGAACTCGATCAGGTGCCAGCGCATCGAACCGAAGATGTCGATCAACTTGTTCGCGAGGCTCATCATTCGCACAAGCCATCCCGTCTCACTGAGCAGGTGATCCTCCAGCTCATTGATGGTCTTATGGGTGACAGGAAGCCATATTCCATTGCGTAGAATTGGCTCCGGATTCCGGCGCTGCTCCTCGATCCTCCGGCGGGCTTCTTCCTCCCGCCAGCTCTTCCAACGGGGACCGCGGACAAATTGAAATGCAAGGAACTCGGCGAGCTTCCCCTTCTGCTCAATCGCGTAGGGCCACGCCTGCCGGACATGGGGCAGCATCGGGCCGACCACATCCTCGAGCTGGGATAGCGACCACTCAACATCATCGATAGGCGTGCCATCGGGGCGATACCGGCGATAAAAAGTCCTGCGAACTGCCGCATCATCCACCGAAGTCGGATTAAGAATTTCCTTCCCGTCGACGTTGAGCATCAGGCTTTCCGCTGCCGCAAAATTCAGCAAGTAGCAGCGAGGAACGATGTGCGCCCGCTTGACTTCGGAATACTTCATATCTGCAGGGTAGAGGGGCCTGCCGACCGCACCGCCGCATGACCTCTATTCGGATCCGTGAACTACTGGGCCGCCGCATTCAGTGGTCACTTCGACACACCATCCTGTGCCCAAGTGACCATTGAGGCCTTCGGCGATCTGCCAAGCACGCCTGAAGCCGAGGGTGGGGACCCCCTCGAACTGGCGGATACTCAAAGTCGTAGCTCTAATTAGAGCTACGACTTGTCAGGGCGAGGGGGTCCCCACCCTCGGCAACCCCTAGACCAGCTCGAGGAGGACCATCTCAGTCGAGTCCGATTTCCTCGGACCCAACTTGACGATCCGGGTGTACCCACCCGGCCGGGTCGCGTAGCGCGGCCCCACCTCGTCGAACAGCTTGTGAACGATGAACTTGTCGTTGTGGAGCGTGGCCAGCGCCTGCCGCCGCGCGTGCAGGTCACCGCGTTTGGCGAGCGTGATCAGCTTCTCGACCTCGGGCTTGACCGCCTTGGCCTTGGCCTGGCTGGTCTGGATCCGCTCGTGCTCGATCAGCTGCTTCGAGAGGTTCGAGAGCAGGGCCGACCGGTGGGCTTTGTCGCGACTGAGCTTGTTGCGCTTCTTTTTGTGCCGCACCGGATCCTCCGCTCTCCCTAGTTCGAGCCTTTAGTCTGCCTGAAGATCGAGGCCACGGGAGTGCAGGGTCTCGATTACTTCCTCGATCGACTTGGAGCCGAAGTTCGGGATCGCGTTCAGTTCCGCGCGCGACTTACGCACGAGGTCGCCGACGGTCTGGACGCCGGCGCGCTTGAGGCAGTTGTAGGAGCGGACGCCGAGTTCGAGCTCCTCGATCAGGATCTCGTCGAGGCCGTTGCTGGCGGCGCCGTTGCTTTCGCCCGTAGAGGAGAAGCCGTCGGCGGGGACGGCCGGGACCGGCTCGCGGGCGGTCAGCTCTTCGACCCGGTCGGCGTCGGTGAAGATCGCCAGGCTCTTGATCAGGATCTCGGAGGCTTCGCGCAGCGCTGCCCCCGGCTCGATCGAACCGTCGGTCTCAAGGTCAAGGGTGAGTTTGTCGAAGTCGGTCCGCTGGCCGACGCGGGCGGCGGCGACCGCGTAGGAGGCGCGCCGGATCGGCGAGAAGATCGAGTCGATCGGGATCACGCCGATCGGCTGCTCGTCGGACTTGTTCTCTTCGGCCGGCGAGTAACCGCGGCCGCGGCCGATCGTCAGGTAGACCTCGAGTTTGGTTTTTTTCTCGAGCGTCGCGATCGGCGCGTCGGGGTTGAGGATCTCGACGCCGGAGGGAAGATCGATGTCCTTGGCCTTCACCTCGCCGGGGCCGGTGGCGACCAGCGGCGCCTCGACCTCGTCCGCGTCGGTGTGCATGCGGACGACCAGGTCCTTGAGGTTGAGGACGATGTCGGTGACGTCCTCTTTGACGCCGGGGACGGTCGAGAACTCGTGCGCTACGCCCTCGATGCGGACGCTGGTGATCGCGGCGCCGCCCAGCGAGGAGAGCAGGACGCGGCGAAGGCTGTTGCCGAACGTGTAACCGAAGCCCTTGTCGAGCGGCTCGATCGTGAAAGTGCCGCGACGGTCATCGATTTTCTCGGAGGTGATGCGAGGGACCTGGAAATCAGTGGTCATGAGTTCCTTCGTTGCGTGTTCTGAGTGGGGTTCCGGACTACTTGGAGTACAGCTCGACGATCAGCTGCTCCTGAACCGGCGCCGAGATCTCGGAGCGCTCGGGGTAGCGCAGGACCTTGGCGGTGAGGGCATCGTGATCGGCTTGCAGCCAGGCCGGAACCGTCGAGACGAGTTCGGTGGCCCGCTGGATCGTGTCGGTGGCCGACGATCCGGCCTTGATCGAGATGATGTCCTCGGGACGAACTTGGTAAGAGGGGATGTTGACCCGGCGGCCGTTGATCTGCCAGTGGCCGTGGGTGATCAGCTGCCGCGCCTGGCGCCGCGAGGCGGCAAAGCCGAGGCGGACGAGCACGTTGTCGAACCGGGACTCGAGCAGCCGCAGCAGGTTCTCGCCGGTGACGCCTTCCTGGCGGGCGGCCTTTTCGTAATAGGCGCGGAACTGTTTCTCCAGCACCTGGTAGTAGCGGCGGGTCTTCTGCTTCTCGCGCAGCTGCACGCGGTACTCGGACTGCCGCAGGCGGCCACGACCGTGCTCACCAGGCGGGTAAGAGCGACGCTCGACGCCGCACTTGTCGGTGAAGCAGCGCTCACCCTTGAGGAAAAGTTTCTGGCCCTCGCGGCGGCACTGCTTGCACTGGGGAGCGGTGTCGCGAGCCATCAGACCCTCCTCCGCTTCTTCGGTCGGCAGCCGTTGTGGGCCTGCGGGGAAACGTCCTTGACGGTGGTCACGTCGAGACCGGCGGCCTGCAGCGAGCGGATCGCCGTCTCACGGCCCGAACCGGCGCCCTTGGCGAAGACTTCGACGCGCTCAAGGCCGTGTTCCATGCCCTTTTTGGCAGCAGCGTCGGCGGTGACCTGGGCGGCGAACGGGGTCGACTTGCGCGAGCCTTTGAACCCGGCCGATCCGGCCGACTCCCAGGCAATCACGTTGCCGTCGGTGTCGGTGAGGGTGACGATCGTGTTGTTGAAGGAAGTCTTGATGTGCGCCTGGCCGTAGGTGACGTTCTTTTTGACGCGGCGCCGCGTGCGCCCTTTGGCGGGTTTTTTCTCAGCCATCTCGGATCCCTATACCTTGCGCTTGCCGGCGACGCTGAGGCGGCGCGGGCCCTTTCGGCCGCGGGCGTTGGTCTTCGTGCGCTGGCCCCGGACCGGCAGGCCGCGACGGTGGCGCAGGCCCCGGTAGGAGCCGATCTCCATCAGCCGTTTGACATTCTGCGAGCGCTCGCGGCGCAGGTCGCCCTCGACCTCGCGGTTCTCGACCGCCTCGCGAAGTTTCATCACCTCGTCCTCGGTCAGATCTTTGACCAAGGTGTTCGGGTCGACGCCCGTCTCTTTGAGGATCTGCTGAGCCGTCGACTGACCGATCCCGAAGATGTAGGTGAGCCCGATTTCGGTCCGTTTGGCGACCGGGATGTTGATGCCGGCGATGCGTGCCACGCTAGCCCTGCCTCTGCTTGTGGCGCGGGTTCTGGCAGATCACCAGGACCGCCCCATTTCGGCGGATTACCTTGCACTTCTCGCACATCGGCTTAACGGAAGCTCGAACCTTCATTGCTCCGGATCTCGTCTTGACAACAGGATTCCTACGCGCCCCATGAATCGGACGGCAGGATGAACCAACCGGCCAACTAGGCCGACGGAGAAAGATAGCAGGGACGTGCCCTGGGCGACGCCTGCGTAAGGCGCGCCGGATAGCTCCCAATTTACGCTTCCGATCGGACTTGTTGGCGTCCCCCGTGAGTGCCAGAGTGTTGGACCGATGGGTTTCGCCGCCAAAGTCCTCGCCGATTCAGTCTCGCCCGCCGGGCACCGGCTGACCACGCTCGAGGCTACCTTCCCCCGCTTCGTCCTCGCCGAGTTCAACACCCACCGCGTCTTCTCGCGCAACTCGGCCAGCTCGCGGGCGATCCCAGTCGCCAAACAGCTGCGGCGCCTGCTCGACGATCCCTACGTGCCGATCGAGTTCGGCTCCAACCAGCCCGGGATGCAGGCGGGGCCGGCGCTGACCGGAGCGGCCCGCGACGCCGCCGAAGCCGAGTGGCTGGCCGCGCGAGACGATGCCGTTCGCCACGTGCTCGGCCTGATCACCAGCCCCGAGAACGTCGCCGGCTACGACGACCTGCGCGCTTGCCTGGAGGCGGCGCAAGATCAGCTCAAGGAGCCGCCGGCGGAGTGGCTGAACGTCCACAAGCAGGTCGCCAACCGCCTGTTGGAGCCGTTCATGTGGCACACCGTGATCGTCTCCGCCACCACCTGGGACAACTTCTTCAACCTCCGCTGCCACCCGGACGCCCAGCCGGAGATCCGCCTGATCGCGCAGAAGATGCGCGAGGCGCTCGAGCGCTCGGTGCCCACCCGCCTGGAACCCGACGAATGGCACCTGCCGCTGGTTGGCGAGGCTGAGCGCGAGGAGGCCAGCTCGGACGAGGAACTGGCAAAGATCTCGATCGGCCGCTGCGCCCGAGTCAGCTACCTCACCCACGCCGGTACCCGCGACCTTTCCGCCGATGTCGCCCTCTACGACCGGCTGGCCGAAAGCGGCCACATGTCGCCGATGGAGCACGTTGCGCGCCCGATGACCGCGGCCGAGCTCCAGGAGAGCGAATGGAGCGGCAACTTCCAGGGCTGGATCGCCTACCGCAAGCTGATCCCCGGCGAGTCGAACCCTCTGGCCACCGGCGCCGCGGCGTCCGCCTGAGCTGCGACTAAGCCTGCTCGGCTTCGTGCCAGGGGGTGAGTACCCGTGGGCCCTCGGGCGTCACCGCGACGGTGAACTCGAAGTGCGCAGCCAGCGAGTCGTCTTCTGAGTAGACCGCCCAGCCGTCGTCGCCCATCCGCACCAGCGGGCCGCCGGCGTTGACCATCGGCTCGATCGCCAGCACCATCCCCTCCTCCAGCTCTGGCCCGCGGCCGGGATCGCCGAAGTTCGGGACCTGAGGTTCCTCGTGCATGTCGCGGCCGATCCCGTGGCCGACGAGCGTGCGAATGATCGAGAGCCCTTCAGCCTCGACGCTGCGCTGGATCGCCGAGGAGACGTCGCCGAGGTGATTGCCCGGGCGCATCTGCTCGACCCCGGCGAAGAGCGAGGCTTTGGTGACGTCAAGCAGCTTTTCCGCCTCCGGGCTGACCGGGCCGACCGGCACCGTAATCGCCGCATCGGAGACCCAGCCGTCCTTGATCACGCCGACGTCAATCGAGAGCACGTCGCCTCGCTTCAGCTGGTAGCCGTCGGGGATGCCGTGGACGACCATCGAGTTGGGCGAGGCGCAGATCGACCCCGGGAAGCCGCGGTAGCCCTTGAAGGCGGGCTCGCAGCCCTGCGAGCGGATGAACTTCTCAGCGGCGGCGTCGAGTTCCTCGGTGGTCGTTCCGGGCCGGGCCTTCGACTCCAGCATCTTCAGGCAGCGGACCAGGACCTCTCCAGAAGCGGCCATCTTCTCGACCTGCTCCGGGGTCTTTTTGATGATCATCCGGTACACGCTAATGGTCGGGCGCGGCGGACCCGCACCGAACGGAGCTAGACGGTCTCGTCCTGCATCCGCAGCGTCGCCAGGGTGCGGCGGATCTCCTCCGCCACCGTTTCCGGCGTCGCCTCGCCGGCGATCCGGCGCAGGACGCTGCGGCTGTCGTAGTAGGAGACGAGCGGCTCGGTCTTCTCGTGGTAGGTCTCGAGGCGCTTGCGGATCACCTCGGGCTTGTCGTCGTCGCGGACAATCAGCGGCGAGCCGTCGAGGTCGCAGATTCCCTCCTGCTTGGGCGGTTCGAAGTCGACGTGGTAGACGTGCCCGTTGGCCTCGCAGGTGCGGCGGCCGCCGAGCCGGCGGACGACCTCGTCGTCGGAGACGTCAATCAGCAGGACCGCGGTCACCGTCCGGCCCAGGTCGCCGAGCTTCGCGTCGAGGGCCTCGGCCTGCGGCGTGGTCCGCGGGAAGCCGTCGAGGATGAAGCCGTCGCGGGCCTCTGCGGAGTCGATCCGCTCGGCGATCACCCCGACGATCACCTCGTCGGGTACCAAGTCGCCGCGGTCCATGTACTCCTTCGCGGTCCTCCCCAGCTCGGTTTCATCGCGTACCGCGCCGCGGAGAATGTCCCCGGTCGCGTAGTAGGGCAACCGCAGGTCTTCGTTCAAGCGCTCACCTTGGGTTCCCTTGCCGGAACCAGGCGGGCCGAGTAGGACGAGATTCAGCTCGGACATCTAGGAGGGCAGCTTATTTGAGGAAGCCCTCGTAATTGCGCATCATCAGCTGAGCCTCCAGTTGCTTGACCGTATCTAGCGCAACGCCGATCACGATCAGGATGGAGGTGCCGCCAAAGTAGAAGTTGGCCGAGGTCTGGCTGATCAGGATCGTCGGCAGGGCGGCCACCGCCCCCAGGTAGAGCGCCCCGGGGAAGGTCAGGCGGGAAAGAATTTTGTCCAGGTACTCGGCGGTCGGCCGGCCCGGGCGCACGCCGGGGATGAAGCCGCCGTATTTCTTCAGGTTGTCCGCCTGATCGACCGGGTTGAAGGTGACCGCGGTGTAGAAGTAGGTGAAGACGATGATGAAGAAGATCTCGCCGATCACGTAGGGCCACTTGTTCGGCCCGAAGAAGGCGGCGAAGTCGAGTGCCGTTTCCGTGTTCAGCAGCTGGCCGACCGTCGAGGGAAAGGCCATGATCGAGGCGGCGAAGATGACCGGGATGACGCCGGCCATGTTGACCCGCAGCGGCAGGTAGGTCGAGCCGCCCGAGGTCATTTTCCGCCCGACGACCCGTTTCGCGTACTGGACCGGGATCCGGCGCTGGCCCTCCTGGACGAAGACGATCGCGACAATCACCGCGAGGGCGATGAAGGGCATCATCACGACGAAGACCTGGTCGGGGTTGTTCCACCACTTCGAGAGGCCGGGCACGATGCTCGAAGCGATCGAGGCGAAGATCATTAGCGAGATCCCGTTGCCGATCCCGCGCTGGGTGATCAGCTCGCCCATCCACATCAGCAGGGTGCAGCCGGCGGTCAGGCACATCACGATCAGGAAGAGCTTCGGAAAGGTAAGGGAGCCGACGACGCTGGTGCCGCTTTCGTTGCCGAAGGAGCGGAAGAGGAAGACGTAGCCGATCGACTGCGCGAAGGCCAGGCCCACGGTCAGATAGCGCGTGTACTGGGTGATCTTCTGCTGTCCGACCTCGCCCTCTTTCTGCAGGCGCTCGAGCGAGGGGACGACCACCGTCAGCAGCTGCAAGATGATCGAGGCGGTGATGTAGGGCATGATCCCCAGCGCGAACAGGCTCAACCGGGAGAGACCGCCGCCCGAGAACATGTTGAGGAAGCCGAGGACGCCGGAGCCGCCGAAGTTGTCCTGGATTTCCTTAACCGCGTTGATATCGACGCCCGGGGCAGGGATGTAGGCACCCAGCCGATAAAGGGCGAGGATCGCCGCCGTGAACGCAAGCTTCTTGCGAATCTCGGCAACGCTGAAGGCGTTGAGAATCGTTTTGAGCATTTACGGCTCCAGAGTGTGACAGGAACCGCCGGCCGCCTCTATCTTCTCTTTGGCAGCCGCGCTGAAAGCATGCGCGTGGACCTCAAGTTTCTTCTTGATCTCACCGCGGGCGAGCACCTTGACCGGGTCCTTGCGCTTGGCCAGGCCCTTCTCCTTCAGGCTCGCCGGAGTGACTTCGGCGCCGTTGTCGAAGCGGTCCTCGAGATCGGAGAGATTGACGGCCTGGGTCGTGGTGCGGAAGTTCTCGAACGGCATCGACTGCTTTTTGTGTGGGCCGCGAAGCTTTCGCATCCGCATGTGGATTGGGTTCTGCCCGCCCTCGTAGCCAGCCTTGCGCTTGCGACCCGAGCGCGAGCCGGCGCCCTTGTGACCGCGACCCGAGGTCTTGCCCAGTCCGCTGCCCTCGCCGCGCCCGATCCGCTTGCGCCGCTTTTTCGAGCCCGGCTTCGGCTTCAGGTTGTGCAGCCCGATCTCTTCGGTCCGCTCGGAGACTTTCGTCTCTTCGTCTTTAGGTGCTTTCTCTGAGGAAGGTTTCTCAGCCACCGTCGACCTCCACCAAATGCGAGACCACCCGCAGCTGACCCTGCAACTGGTCGGAGTCTTTGAGCTCGACCGATTTGCCGATCCGCCCCAGCTTCAAAGCCTTCAACGTGGCTTTCTGATTCGGATTGGTCTTGGCAGCAGAACGAGTCTGGCGAATCTTTACTTTGCTCACGAGCCGCTCTCCTGCTTCTCAGCCTCAGCGCCCTCCGCCGCTTTCGCTTCGGCGGGCTCGTCGCCGGCAACCGGCTCGGCCGATTTCTCCTCTGCCTCGGCAGAGATGGTCTCCGTTGCCTGGGCACCGTTCTGGCCGTCCATCCCAAGCACCTGGGTAATCGTCAGGCCCCTAAGCTCCGCAACCTCCTCCGGCCGCCGCAGACGGACCAGGCCGTCCATCGTCGCCTTGACGAGATTGATCGGGTTCTGCGTGCCGATGCTCTTGGTGAGCACGTCGCGGACGCCGCCGAGCTCGAGCACGGCGCGGACGCCGCCGCCGGCGATGACGCCGGTACCGGGGCTGGCCGGCCGCAGGACGACGTGGCCGGCGCCGAAGCGGCCGATGATGCGGTGGGTGATGGTGTTCCCGTATTTGGGCACCCGGATCAAGTTCTTGCGGGCGTCCTCGACGCCCTTCTGGATCGCCAGCGGCACCTCGCGGGCCTTGCCGTAGCCAATCCCGACCACGCCCTCCTCGTCGCCGACGGCGACCAGCGCGGTGAAGGAGAAGCGACGGCCGCCCTTGACCACCTTGGCGACACGGTTGATCTCGATCACCCGCTCCTGCAGGTCCAGCCCGCGGGGGCTGACGGTTTCGACGTTCTGTGCGTTCATGCCCTTCATAAGCAGCGGCTCACCGTAGCGAAACTACGGTTCTAGAAAGCCAGTCCCCCCTCTCGCGCGCCCTCGGCCAGCGCCTTGACGCGGCCGTGGTACTGGTAGCCGCCGCGGTCGAAGACGCAGGTCTCGACGCCGGCACCCTTGGCCCGCTCGGCCAGCAGTTCGCCGGCTTTTTTCGCCTGCTCGGAGGCGGTGAGCTGGCGCAGGTCCGGCTCGATCCAGTTGACCGCGGCCACCGTGTGGCCTTTGGTGTCGTCGATGAGCTGGGCGAAGACGCCCTTGTTGGAGCGGTAGACCGAAAGCCGCGGCCGCTCGGCCGTGCCTTTGACGCGGGCGCGGACCCGGCGACGCCGTTTGAGCCTGCGCTGACGGTTCGTGAGGACGCTCATGCGCGCTTACCCACCTTCCGCAGCACCTGCTCGTCCTTGTAGCGGATGCCCTTGCCCTTGTAGGGCTCCGGCGGGCGGCGCTTGCGGATATCCGCGGCGACCTGACCGACCAGCTGCTTGTCGATGCCTTTGATGATGACTTCGGTCGGCTGCGGGACTTCGAACTCGATGCCCTCCGGCGCGTCGATCGCGACCGGGTGGGAGTAGCCGAGCGCCAACTCAAGTTTTTTCCCTTTCAGGGCCGCGCGGTAACCAACGCCCTGGATTTCCAGGCGCTTCTCGAAGCCGTCGGTGACACCCTCGACCATATTCGCGATCAGGCTGCGGGTGAGCCCGTGTAGGGCCCGATGCTCGCCGCGGTCGGTCGGGCGGCTGATCGTGACGACGCCGTCCTCCTGCTCGATCTTCATGTCGGGCGAGAGGGTCTGACGCAGCTCCCCTTTCGGGCCTTTGACGGCGACGTTGTCAGGGGCAATCTCCACCGTGACGGCGTCGGGGACGTTGACGGGCTTTCTTCCTATCCGGCTCATTCAGATCACCAGACGTAGGCGACGACCTCGCCGCCAACGCCCTTGTTGCGCGCTTCGTGGCCGGTCATCACGCCGGTTGAAGTGCTGACGATCGCGGTGCCGGTGCCGCCGTCTACCCGGGGGACGCTTTTGTGGTCGACGTAGCGGCGGCGACCGGGGCGCGAGATCCTTTCGATCCCGAGGATCACCGGCCGGCGGTCCTCGGTGTACTTGAGCTCGACCTTGATCGCCTCGCCGACGGCAGCCGGCTTGCGACTGAAGTCCTTGATGTAGCCCTGCTCCTTGAGGATCCGGGAGATCTCCAGCTTGAGACCGTTGAGGGGGATCTCCACCTCGTCGTGGCCAGCGCGGATCGCGTTGCGGATCCGGGTCAGGTAATCGGCGATCGGGTCGGTGTGCATCGTCCTCGTCCTACCAGCTCGACTTGGTCATTCCGGGGATGTACCCCTCGTGCGCGGCCTCGCGCAGGCAGATCCGGCAGAGGCCGAATTTACGGAAGTAGGCGCGCGGCCGACCGCAGCGGCGGCAGCGGTTGTAGCTGCGGGATTTGAACTTCGGATCCCGCGCCTGCTTCACCTTCATCGAAGTCTTAGCCATTCTCAGAACTCTCCTCGGCCGGTTTCTCGGTCTGCTCGTCGTCTCCACCCTCGGCGGCGCCCTCATCCTCGCCTTCTGGCTTGGCGTAGGCCTCGGGGTTCTCCTCTTTCAGCTGCTCGAGGGCCGCCTGCTCGATTTCGGCCTTCTGGCGGGCTTCCTCTTTCTGCTGCTCTTCTTCGGCTTCCTTTTCTTCGGCTTCGCGTTCGGCCTGACCGGGCCGTCCCTCCTGGGCGAAAGGGAACCCGAGACCGAGCAGCAGCTCGAAAGCCTCGATGTCAGTTTTAGCGGAAGTCGTGATCGTCACGTCCAGCCCCCGCACGATGTCGATTGAGTCGTAGTCGATTTCGGGGAAGATCAGCTGCTCTTTGACGCCCATCGAGTAGTTGCCGCGGCCGTCGAAGGAGCGCGGGTTGAGGCCGCGGAAATCGCGGATCCGCGGCACCGCGATCGAGACCAGGCGGTCGAGGAACTCCCACATCCGGGCCCGCCGCAGCGTTACCGAGACGCCAACCGGCATCCCCTCGCGCAGCTTGAAGGAAGCGACCGACTTGCGGGCGCGGCGCACGTTCGGGTGCTGGCCGGCGATCGTCGCCAGCTGCTCCTGGGCAAGCTCGAAGGAGCGTTTGTCCTGTTTCTCTTTGCCCAGCCCCATGTTGAGGGTGATCTTCTCCAGGCGCGGAGCCTCCATCGGCGTCGAGTAGCCGAATTTCTTCGTCAGCGCCGGCAGCACGTCCTGCTCGTATTTGTCGCGCAGCCGCGGCGGCGGCGCGGCCTGCTGGGTCGGTGCCACGGTCGCCTCCATCAGCCGATCTCGTTCCCGGTCCGCTTGGCGTAGCGGACGCGCTTGCCGCCTTTGTCGACGCGGACGCCGACCCGGCTCGGTTTATTGTCTTTGGGATCGAGCAGCATCACGTTGGAGACGTCGATCGGACCCTCCTTCTCGACGATGCCGCCTGCTTGGGCGTTTTTGAGGTCGCCCTGCGAGCGCGGTCGTTCGTGGCGCTTGATCATGTTCAGGCCCTCGACGTAGACACGGCGCTTTTTCGGATCGGTGCGGACGACGCGACCTTTCTTGCCGGCGTCCTTGCCGCCGATCAGCAGGACCTGGTCGTCGGTGCGAATGCGCATCCGCTTCGCCATCAGAGGACCTCCGGCGCCAGCGAGATGATTTTCATGAAGTTGCGATCGCGAAGTTCGCGGGCGACGGGGCCGAAGATGCGGGTACCGCGCGGGTTGTTGCTGGCCGGGTCGATCAGCACCGCGGCGTTCTCGTCGAAGGAGATGTAGGTGCCATCGGGGCGGCTGAGCGGCTTACGGGTGCGGACGACGACGGCCTGGACGACCTCGCCCTTGCGGACGCCGCCCTGCGGGCTGGCCGATTTCACGGTCGCGGTGATGACGTCGCCGACGCTCGCGTAGCGACGGTGCGAGCCACCTTTGACACGGATGCAGAGGATCTCGCGCGCGCCCGAGTTGTCGGCGACCTTGAGCCTTGACTCCTGCTGGATCATCGTGCTTTCTCCACCACGTCGACCAGGCGCCAACGCTTGGTCTTGGAGAGCGGCCGGGTCTCAATCACGCGGACCACGTCGCCCTCGCCGGCCTCGTTTTTCTCGTCGTGGGCATGCAGCTTGGTCGAGCTGCGGACGATCTTCTCGTAGGTGCGGTGACGACGGGCGATGTCGATGCGGACGGTGATTGACTTGTCGCCTTTGCTGGAGACGACGATGCCCTGGCGGACCTTGGCCGCGTTCGAGTCGCGCTCGGCCGGCGCGGTGCCGGTACCGGCGGTGCGGCCGGTCTTAGCGGCGGCGCGCTGCTTGCGGCGCAGCTCGGACTTGCGCTGACGCTCCTGCGTCCGCTGCGCTTTGCGCTCCTCGGGGTCGGAAGGCCCGGCTTTACGCGGCTGCCGCCGCGAGTTCTGCAGCCGGCGACGCTCCTTCCAGGGAAGGTCGTCCTCGGGATTCGGCTCAGCGGGCGCCTCTTCGGCGGCAGGGGCATCTCCCCCGTCTTCGGCGGGCGTCTCCTCTGCCTCGGCGGCAGGAGCCTCCTCCGCGGGGGCCTCCTCAGCCGCAGGGGTCTCCTCGGCCGCAGGGGTCTCCTCGGCCTGGGGCTCCTCAGTCGTCTCGTCTTTTTTCTGCTCGTCGTCGCTCATATCCGTCGCGTCTCTTTCTCTACGTCAATGCCTCGTGCCTTGGCCACCGTCAGCAGGCGCGCAATGTCCTTCTTCGCCTGCCCGAGGCGGGCGGTGTTCTCGAGCTCACCGGTGGCGTGCCGGAAGCGGAGGTTGAAGGCCTCCTCCTTGGCGTCGATCAGTTTCGCCACCAGCTCGTCGTCTTTGAGGTTATGCACCTCGGCGGCCTTCATTACTCCCCGGCCCCCTCGCGCATGACGAATTTGGTTTTTACCGGAAGCTTGTGTCCGGCCAGGCGCAGCGCTTCGCGCGCCAGGTCCTCCGGCACGCCGGCCAGCTCGAACATGACCTTGCCCGGCTTGACCACGGCGACCCAACCCTCCGGGTTGCCCTTGCCGGAGCCCATTCGCGTCTCGGCGGGCTTCTTCGTGTAGGGCTTGTCGGGGAAGACGTTGATCCAGACCTTGCCGCCACGTTTGATCTTGCGGGTCATCGCGATACGGGCGGCCTCGATCTGGCGGTTGGTGATCCAGCCGCGCTCGAGCGCCTTGATCCCGTACTCGCCGAAGGCGACGGTGCTGCCCCCCTTGGTGTTGCCGCGCATGCGGCCACGGAACTGTTTGCGGTGCTTGACCCGTTTCGGCATCAACATCAGCGACCACCTCCACGTTGTCCGCCACGTCCGCCGCCACCGCCGGGACCACGGCCACCGGGGCCACGCCCGCCGCCGCCGCCGCGTCCGCCGCGGTCTCCACCGGGGCCACGCCCGCCGCCGCCGCCGCGTCCGCGTCCACCACGGTCGCGGTCACGGTCGTCGCGGCGACCGCCACGACCGCTGTCGGGGGCACTGTCGCCGGAGACGAGATCGGAGCGGAAGCCCTCCGGCATCACCTCGCCCTTGTTGATCCAGCATTTGACGCCGATCCGACCGGTCGTCGTGCGGGCCTCGAAGAAGCCGTAGTCAATGTCGGCACGCAGCGTGTGCAGCGGCACGCGGCCGTCGGAGTAGCTTTCGGTCCGCGCCATCTCAGCGCCGCCGAGGCGGCCGGAGACCTGGACCTTGACGCCCTTGGCGCCGGAGCGCATCGCCGAGGTCAGAGCGCGTTTCATCGCCCGCCGGAAGGCGACCCGGTTCTGCAGCTGCTCGGCGATCGACTGGGCAACCAGTTTGGCGTCGAGCTCGGGGCGCTTGACCTCGCGGATGTTGACTTTCACCGGGCTGCCGGTGAGCTTGTGCAGCTCTTTGCGCAGGGCGTCGACTTCGCTGCCCGACTTGCCGATGACGATCCCCGGCCGGGCCGTGTGGATGTCGACGGCGACCTCGCCGCGACGCTCGATCGTGATGCTCGAGAGCCCCGCGTGCGAAAGCTTGCCTTCGATGTGGTCGCGAATGGCCAGGTCTTCCTGGAGGACGTCGGCGAAGTTTTTGTCCTCGTACCAGTTCGACTTCCAGTCGTGGATGTAGCCGACCCGGAAACCCTCGGGGTGGATCTTCTGTCCCATGCTTAGTCCTCCACCGGGGTCAGAGCCACACGGATGTGGCTGGTTCGCTTGTTGATCGGGGTCGCCCGTCCCATCGCCCGCGGGCGGAAGCGGCGCAGGGTCGGCCCCTCGTCGACGGTGATCGAGGCGATGCGCATCTCATCGCCGATCAGGTCGTGGTTGTTTTCCGCGTTGGCTGCCGCGGAGTTGATCAGCTTGTGGATCGGGTGGGCGGCGCCGCGGGGCGAGAACTGCAGCAGCGCCCGGGCGCTCTCGATGTGCATGCCGCGCACCTGGTCGGCGATCAGCCGCGCCTTGCGCGGGGCGATCCGCACGTAGCGGGCGCTGGCTTTGACGACCGGGGGTGCCGCTGGTGCTTTCGGAGCTTTTTTGGCCGGCTCTTTTTTCGCAGCAGTTTTTTTGGCCGCCGGTTTTTTCTCTTTCGCAGTTTTTTTCGAAGCCGTTTTCGCGGCCGGTTTTTTCTCTTTGCCTTTGGCTTTCGAGTCTTTTTTGGCAGCGGCTTTTTTCGTCGATTTCGCCGCTTTAGCGTCGTCTTTTTTAGCCGCTTTTTTAGCCTCGGCTTTGTCGCCTTTGGCTTTCGCCGCCTCGGCTTTTTTCGCCGCGCCAGTTTTTTTGGTGTTGGTTTTCTCGTCAGCCATCAGTTGCTAGTCCCTGCCGCCATGGGAGCGGAACGTGCGGGTCGGGGCGAACTCGCCGAGCTTGTGCCCGACCATCGACTCCGAGATGAAGACCGGGACGTGTTTTTTGCCGTCGTGAACGGCGATCGTGTGGCCGACCATCTCCGGAAAGATCGTCGAGGTCCGCGACCAGGTTTTGACCATCTGTTTTTTGTTGGCCTCGTTCAGCGCCGTGATCCGCCCCATCAGGCGCTCCTCGACCCACGGCCCCTTTTTCGTCGAACGTCCCATCTCTAACGGCCCTTCTTCTTGCCGCGGCGACGGCCGCGGACGATGTAGCGGTCGGACTGCTTGCCCTTCTTGCGGGTGCGGTAGCCGAGCGTCGGTTTGCCCCACGGGGTGACCGGGTGGCCGCCGGGGGTGTGGTGCGCCTCGCCGCCGCCATGCGGGTGGTCGACGGGGTTCATGGCGACGCCGCGGCTCTGCGGGCGCTTGCCCTTATGGCGGCTGCGACCGGCCTTGCCGACCTTCAGGTTCTGGTGCTCGGCGTTGGAGAGGACGCCAATGCTGGCGCGGCACTCGGCCCGGACCAGCCGCATCTCCGAGGACGGCAGCCGCAGGGTGACCATCTCCCCCTCCTTCGCCACCAGCTGGATCGAGGTGCCGGCGGAGCGGCCGAGCTTGCCGCCCTGGCCGGGGATCAGCTCGACGTTGTGGACGATGGTGCCGGTCGGCATCTGGCCCAGGGCCATCGCGTGGCCGGGTTTGATGTCGGCCTCGGGGCCCGATTTGACGGTGTCACCGACCTGCAGCTGCGCCGGGGCGAGGATGTAGTCCTTGAAGCCGTCGGCGTAGTGCACGAGGGCGATGTAGCAAGTGCGGTTCGGGTCGTACTCGATCGAGGCGACCTTCGCCGGCACCCCGTCCTTGAGGCGCTTGAAGTCGATTTTGCGGTAGCGCCGCTTGGCGCCGCCGCCGCGGTGACGGGCGGTGACCCGGCCGTTAACGTTGCGGCCGCCGGACTTTTTCAGCCCTTCGGTCAGCTTCCGCTCCGGCTCGGAGGCGGTCACCTGCTCGCGCAGCGGGTAGGTCGCGAAGCGGCGGCCGGGGCTGGTCGGTTTCGTTTTTCGGTTGGGCATAAAGGTCTGAGTCTCCTACTAGGCGGTCTCGGCGCCCTCGAACAGCTCGATTCGCTCGCCCGGGGCAAGCTGGACGATCGCCTTCTTCCAGGCGCGGGTCTTGCCTTTGGTCAGGCCGCGGCGCTTCGGCTTCGAGCGCACCTTGGCGGTGCGGACCCCGGCGACGTCGACCTTGAAGACCTCTTCCACGGCCTGGGCGATCTGCGTCTTGTGAGCGCGGTCGTCGACCCGGAACGTGTACTTGCCCTCGGCGATCAGGGCGTAGCTCTTCTCCGAGATCACCGGGCGGATGAGGATCGTGCGGGCGTCCATTAGCCGAGCCTCTCCTTCAGCGCCTCAAGCGCAGTTTCGGAGATGACGACGGCGGCGGCGCCGATCACGTCGGCGACTCCAACGGCGCCGACCTCGACCACCTGGGTCCGGCGCAGATTGCGGAAGCTCTTCATCGCCCCGACCTCCTCGCCGGTGACGATCACCAGCAGCGAGCCTTTGGCGCCCCATTTCTCCAGCGCCTGGGCTGCGGTCTTGGTCGAGGGGGTGTCGAAGGTAGAAGCGTCTAGAACGGCGACGGAGCCGCGCTCGGCGTGAACCGAGAGAGCGGAGCGCATCGCTCGCCGGCGTGCTTTGCGGTTGACCTTGACCGTGTACTTGCGCGGCTTCGGGCCGAAGGCGACGCCGCCACCGAAGCGGTTCGGGACGCCGAGCGTGCCGACGCGGGCACGGCCAGTGCCCTTCTGGCGCCAGGCCTTGGCGGTGGTGAAGGCAACCTCGCCGCGGGTCAGGGTCGAAGCGGTGCCGCGCCGGCGAGCGTTGAGATCCGCCCGCGCGGCCTCGTGCACCAGCGACTGGTGGAAGGGCTCGGCGAAGAAGTCGGGCAGGTCGGCTTTGCCGCTTTTGCCGAGGACGGTCGCTTTGGCGCTAGCCATCGGTCCTCACCTCGACAATCGCGTTGCGTGAGCCGGGCACCGAGCCCTTGATCAGGAGCAGGTTGCGGTCGGCGTCGATGTCGGCGATTTCAAGCCCCTTCTGGGTGACCCGCTTGTTGCCCATCTGGCCCGGCATCCGCATGCCTTTGAAGACGCGGGCGGGGAAGGCGCTGGCGCCGATCGAACCCGGGGCGCGGACGTTGTGGGAGCCGTGGCTGACGGGGCCGCGACTGAAGTTGTGGCGCTTGATCCCGCCCTGGAAGCCCTTGCCGATCGAGATCCCGGCGACCTTGACCTTCTGGCCGGGCTCGAAACCGGCGACCGTAACGTCGTCCCCTACTTTCGGGCCCTCCTCATCCGCGCCGAGATCCTCGTCGCGGAACTCGACCAGGTGGCGGGACGGGGCGGCGCCGGCCTTTTTCAGGTGGCCTTCCTCGGCCTTGCTCAGCTTGCCCTGCTTGACCTCGCCAAAGGCGAGCTGGACAGCTGCGTAGCCGTCGCGGTCAGCGTCCCGGACCGCGGTCACCTTGCAGGGTCCGGCCTCGATCACGGTGACGGGGACGACGCTGCCGTCCTCTTTGAAGACCTGGGTCATGCCGAGCTTCTTGCCGAGGATCGCCGCCATCAGTCACACCTAGAGCTTGATCTCGATGTCGACGCCCGCGGGCAGCGAGTCCAAGCGCTGCAGCGAGTCGACGGTTTTCGGCGACGGCTGGAGGATGTCGATCAGCCGCTTGTGCGTGCGGATCTCGAAGTGCTCGCGCGAGTCCTTGTCCTTGAACGGGGAACGGATCACGCAGTAGACGTTTTTCTCGGTCGGCAGCGGCACCGGACCGGAGACGGTGGCGCCGGTGCGCTCGGCGGTCTCGACGATCTCTTTGGCAGCCCGATCGATGGCGTCATGGTCGTACGCCTTCAGTCGGATTCGAATTTTCTGTGCCGCGATGGTGGCCACTTGCTTGCTTCTCTTGTCTTTCTTCTTCGCTTTACCGCGCAAAGAGGGCGGGGCCCCGAACTTGGGGCGCCGCCCCGGTCGTATGTCCTTGCAGTTGTCAAACCCGCCCGTGGGCGGGGTGGGGCGGGTGGAGGCCCGCCCCGGGAGTCGCTACTCGATGATCTCGGCGACGACCCCCGAGCCGACGGTGCGGCCACCCTCGCGGATGGCGAACCGCAGACCCTGATCCATGGCGATCGGCTGGATCAGCTCGATCGTCATCTCGACGTTGTCGCCCGGCATCACCATCTCGGTCCCCTCGGGGAGGTTGGCGATCCCGGTCACGTCGGTGGTCCGGAAGTAGAACTGAGGCCGGTAGCCGGAGAAGAACGGAGTGTGACGGCCACCCTCCTCCTTCTTCAGGCAGTAGACCTCGGCTTTGAACTTGGTGTGCGGCGTGATCGAGCCCGGCTTGCAGAGAACCTGGCCGCGCTCGATCTCCTCGCGCTTGGTGCCGCGGAGGAGGGCGCCGATGTTGTCGCCGGCCTGACCCTCGTCGAGGATCTTGCGGAACATCTCGACGCCGGTGACGGTGGTTTTGCTCGTCTCCGGGTGGATACCAACGATTTCGACCTCGTCGCCGGTGTTGACGACCCCCTGCTCGATACGGCCGGTGGCGACGGTGCCGCGGCCGGTGATCGAGAAGATGTCCTCGATCGGCATCAGGAAGGGTTTGTCGAGCTCGCGGACCGGCTCCGGAATGTAGGAGTCGAGCGCCGCGGCCAGCTCGAAGACGGCTTTCTGGGCCTCCTCGTCGCCTTCCAGCGCCTTCAGCGCCGAGCCTTTGATGATCGGGGTCTCTTCGCCCGGGAAGTCGTACTCGTCGAGAAGTTCCTTGACCTCCTCCTCGACCAGCTCGACGAGTTCCTCGTCGTCGACCTGATCGATCTTGTTGAGGAAGACGACGACGTGCGGAACGTTCACCTGACGGGCGAGAAGGATGTGCTCGCGGGTCTGCGGCATGACGCCGTCAGCGGCCGAGACGACCAGGATCGCGCCGTCCATCTGCGCGGCGCCGGTGATCATGTTCTTCACGTAGTCGGCGTGGCCCGGGCAGTCGACGTGAGCGTAGTGCCGGTTCTCGGTCTGGTACTCGACGTGCGAGGTCGCGATCGTGATGCCGCGTTCCTTCTCCTCCGGAGCGTTGTCGATCTCTTCGAAGCTGTGTGCTTCGGCACCGCCCACGGTGGAGAGCGTTTTCGTGATCGCAGCCGTCAGCGTCGTCTTGCCGTGGTCGATGTGACCGATGGTGCCGACGTTGACGTGCGGCTTATCGCGCTCGAATTTCTCCTTCGACATTCTCTCCGTTGCCTTTCGAAAGTTGTGTGTTCTGTCTGATCTAGTTGCTTGAGTCTTGTGGGCGGCTCAATCGCGGCAGCCTCATGCTGCCTGCGGGCAACCCGGGAAATATAGCCAGGTTCAGTGCCCGTCTGCGGTCGGGCTCATGAGGCCGCACCCACCGGGTCACCCGAGCGGTGCTCGACGATCTCCTCAGCGATGTTCGAGGGGACCTCTTCGTAGCGCTCGAACTGCATCGTGTAGGTCGCCCGGCCCTGGGTCATCGACCGCAGTTCGGTCGCGTAGCCGAACATCTCGCCGAGCGGGACGTAAGCCTGGACCGCGAGGGCGTTGCCGCGCTGATCCTGGCCCTGGACTTTGCCGCGGCGGCGGGAGAGGTCGCCGATCACGTCGCCGAGGAAATCCTCGGGCGTAACCACCTCGACCGCCATCACGGGCTCGAGCAGGACCGGATTCGCCTTCTTGGCGCCTTCCTGGATCGCCATCGAACCGGCGATTTTGAAGGCCATCTCCGAGGAATCGACATCGTGGTAGGAGCCATCGACGAGTTCGGCTTTGACGTCGACCATCGGGTAGCCCGCCTTGACGCCGTTCTCCAGCGCCTCGCGCATTCCCTGCTCAGCCGGACCGATGAATTCGCCGGGGATGACGCCGCCCTTGATTTTGTTCTCGAAGAGAAAGCCCTCGCCGGGCGCCGGCTCGAGGTTGATGACGACGTGGCCGAACTGGCCGCGGCCGCCGGTCTGGCGGACGAAGCGCGACTCGACCTTCTCGACCCGCTTGCGGATCGTCTCGCGGTAGGCGACCTGCGGCTTGCCCACGTTGGCCTCGACTTTGAACTCGCGCAGCATCCGGTCGACGATCACCTCGAGGTGGAGCTCGCCCATCCCGTGGATCAGGGTCTGGCCGGTTTCCTCGTCGCTTTCGATCCGGAAGGTCGGATCCTCCTCGCCGAGGCGCTGAAGGGCGTTGCCCATCTTCTCCTGATCGGCTTTCGTCTTCGGCTCGATCGCGACCGCGATCACGGTCTCGGGGAATTCGATGCTCTCCAGGGCGATCGGCGCGTCGGGAGCGGCAAGGGTGTCTCCGGTGCCCGTTTCCTTGAGTCCGACGCCGGCGCAGATGTCGCCGGCGTAGGTCTCGTCGATCTCCTCGCGGCTGTTGGCGTGCATCATCAGCAGCCGGCCGATCCGCTCGGTCTTGCCGGTTTTCACGTTGAGGACGCGGCCGCCTTTCTCGAGCTTGCCCGAGTAGACCCGGAAGTAAGTGAGCTTGCCGACGTAGGGGTCGGACATGACCTTGAAGGCGAGGGCAGAGAAGGGGGCGCTGTCGCTCGCTTCACGAGTGGCCTCGGTGTCCTCCGCCTGCCCCTTGCCGGCCGGGATGACGCCGGTCACGGGCGGCACCTCCAAGGGCGAGGGCAGCAGTTCGACGATCGAGTCGAGCAGCGGCTGCACACCCTTGTTCTTGAAGGAGGTGCCGCAGAGGACCGGGGTGATGCTGGTCGAGAGCGTCGCCTCGTGCAACGAGGCGATCAACTTCTCCACCGGAATCTCTTCCTCGCCGAGGAAGGCTTCCATCAGCTCTTCGTCGTAGTCGGCACAGGCTTCGATCAGCGCCGTCCGGTATTCCTCGGCCTGGTCGGTGAGGTCCTCGGGGATCTCGATCTCCTCGTAGGCGGCACCGAGCTCGTCGGTCCAGATAAGACCTTTCATCCGCACCAGGTCGACGACGCCTTTGAAGTTGTCCTCGGCCCCGATCGGCAGCTGGATCGGCAGCGGGTTGGCGCCGAGCCGGTCCGTCATCGTCTGCACCGAGTTGAAGAAGTCGGCGCCGGTGCGGTCCATCTTGTTGATGTAGGCGAAGCGCGGGACGCCGTACTTGTCGGCCTGGCGCCAAACGGTCTCCGACTGGGGCTCGACGCCGGCGACGGCGTCGAAGACGGCGATCGCGCCGTCGAGCACGCGCAGCGAACGCTCGACCTCGACAGTGAAGTCGACGTGGCCGGGCGTGTCGATGATGTTGATGCGGTGGTCCTTCCACTCGCAGGCGGTCGCAGCCGAGGTGATCGTGATCCCTCGCTCCTGCTCCTGTTCCATCCAGTCCATGACGGCAGCGCCCTCGTGGACCTCGCCCATTTTGTGGGTGCGCCCCGTGTAGTAGAGGATGCGCTCGGTCGTCGTCGTCTTACCGGCGTCGATGTGCGCCATGATCCCGATGTTCCGAGTTTTCTCTAGTGGAAAGCTGCGTGCCATGAGTCCTAAGTCCCGTAGTCGTGATAAGCCGCAAAAAAAGGCCCCAGGGGGCCCGGCGAAGCGTCCTGCGAAAAAACAGCGAAAACTGCCTGAGCGACGGGCGATGATAGCAGCGCTTCGCCGCTGGTCGCGACAGGTCGATCGGCTCGGCAATCGCGGCTTGGAGAGGGCCCATCCGGCGGTCGCGCGGGGCTGGCATTACATGGCTCTGGCATGGGCCTGGGTGCGGCCGCGACTGCAGCCGCTGCTCGCCATCTTCTTCCGCGGGCTCGCCCTACTCGACCGTGGGGTGCGCCGGGTTTGTGGGCTGCTGGTGCGGCTGGCCACGGCCGCGAGCGAGGTGCTGACCCCGGCGCGGGCTGCCGCTCTTGTCCTCATCGCCGCCGGCGCCCTCCTCGCCGTCTCCCAGTTCATCGACTACCGCGCGGTGGAGATCGGGCAGCCGGGCTATGCCGGACTCCCCCAGGTCGCCGCCGTCCCCACCGCAGCGGCGCGCACCGCCGGCGATGCTCACGCCTACCTCCTGGTGCCGATCGGGCTTGCCGCGATCGTCGTCGGCTTCCTGGGACTGGTGCGCGAGCGACGCAACCTCGGCCTCCTCGTCGCCGCCCTCGGCCTGGTCTCGATCGCCGTGATCCTGCTCGTCGACTTGCCCGCCGGCCTCGACGAGGGCGCCCAGACCTCCCGCTTCGCCGGGGCCACCGCAGTGCTTGAGGACGGCTTCTTCGCCGAGCTCGCAGCAGCCGGGGGGATGGTTTTGGCCGGACTGCTCTACTATGCGCGGCCGTGCCGAATACGAATCAGCTTGTCAGGAAGGGCCGCAAGAGCCCGAAGAAGAAGACCGCGACCCCGGGCCTCAAGTCGGGCCAGGGCCGCAAGAAGCGCGTAGCCGCCCCGCAGAAGCGCGGCGTCTGCACCCGTGTCGCCACGGTGACGCCGAAGAAGCCGAACTCGGCGCTGCGCAAGATCGCCCGTGTCCGCCTCACCAATGGGATGGAGGTCACCACCTACATCCCGGGCGAGGGGCACAACTTGCAGGAGCACTCCGTGGTCCTGATCAGGGGTGGTCGCGTCAAGGACCTGCCGGGCGTTCGCTACAAGGTCGTCCGCGGCACCCTCGATGCGGCCGGCGTCTCCGACCGCAAGCAGGCCCGTTCCCGCTACGGGGTCAAAGCTTCCTAATGCCGCGTCGCTCCGCAGCAACGATCCGGCCGGTCGAACCGGACGCCAGGCACCGCAACCGCCTCGTCCAGCAGCTGATCAACAAGGTGATGAGCGACGGCAAGAAGAGCCTTGCCGAGCGGATCGTCTACGACGCCCTGGCGATCGTCAGCGAGAAAACTGGCGAGGATGCCGTCGAGACCCTAGAGGCGGCGATCAAACAGCTGACTCCGGTGCTCGAGGTTCGCTCCCGCCGCGTCGGCGGCGCCACTTACCAGGTGCCGGTCGAGGTTCCCGCCCGCCGTGCCCGCACTCTGGCCGTCCGCTGGCTCGTCCAGTTCGCCCGGGCCCGTCGCGAGTACTCGATGGCCGAGCGGCTCGCCGGCGAGATCCTTGACGCTAATCAGCAGCAGGGCAGCGCCTGGAAGCGGAAAGACGACATTTACCGCATGGCGCAGGCGAACAAAGCGTTTGCTCATTACCGCTGGTAGGGGGACGGGGGATGCCCCTCGCCCCAACAAACGGCGGCCTAATTAGGCCGCCGTTTTGAGTATCCGCCGGTTCGAGGGGCATCCCCCGTCCCTTGACAGGCCGCTCTTAGCTGTCGACATCGACGGGGTCATCAGCTTGTTCGGGTGGGAGGAGCAGCCCTCGCATACTCGGCTGCAGTTGGTTGATGGGGTTCCGCACGCGATCTCGCTACCGGTGGGTGATCGGCTGCTGCGGCTCTCGGAGCGCTTCGAGCTGGTCTGGGCGAGTGGCTGGGAGGACAAAGCGAACTTCTACCTCCCCCAGTTGCTGGGGCTGCCAGAGTTGCCCCACATCAGTTTCGACGTAGCCCCGCGGAGCGGTGGGGCTCACTGGAAGTTGGCGGCTATGGAGGCTTATGCGGGGGATCGGGCGATCGCTTGGGTGGATGACAACTTCGATGAGAGCTGTTTTGAGTGGGCGGAGCGGCGGGGGTGGCCGACGCTGCTGGTGCTTACCGAGCCGCATCTCGGGCTCGAGGAGGGGCATGTTGCCGCGCTCGAGTCTTGGGCGCTTTCATTGGGCTGATGGGCTGTACTGAAGTGGGTCTCTACACTGCTTCAGGTGACGGGGTTCTGGCCGATCTTTTTCCTTGCTGTGGTCCTCAAGATCCCGGTTTTGGCGTCGATGTGGCTTGTCTATTGGGCGGCCAAGCAGCACGACGAACCGGAGGCGGCGACCGACGAGGACGGGGGCTCCAGGCGCCGGCCCCGGCCGCGCACGCCGCGGGGACCTCGTCGCGGTGGGCCGCACGGTGGCGGCGCCTCGCTGCCGGCGCCGGACTGCCCGCCTGGCGGGCGCACCCGGGTGGTCAAGCCGGCTGCGCAGCCCGCTTTCGCTCGCGCCGGATCTCGCGCAGATAAGGGTGGAAGTCCACCTCGACGGTATGACGCTTAGAGCTGACGAAGCGCTTCGCCTGCTTCCGTTCCTCTTTCGCGATCTCCCGCTTCATCTCTCCCGCCGGCGGTAGCGTCGCGCCGGTGAGCAGATCGGCGACCCATTCGCACTGCGCCTCGGCCAGCGGCATGATCGGGCCGAGCGGCTGGATGAAGCCGATGAAGTAGAGACCCGGGCGCTCGACCGAGACGACCCGGCGGTAGAGGGACAGGCGGTTGTCGGGGGCGGCGAGAACCTTCGGGTCGAAGAAGGGGAAGCTCATCTTGTAGCCGGTGCAGTAGACGACGAGATCGATCTCCTCCTCGGTGCCGTCGACGAAGCGGACCGTGCGGCCGCCCGAATAGCGGCTGATGTTGGGCTTCGGGGTGATGTCGCCGTGACCGAGCCGGGGTAGCAGCTCCGAGGAGACCGTCGGGTGCGCCTCGAACAGCTTGTGATCCGGCTTCGGAAGCCCGTATGCGGTGGGATCGGCGGCGGAGGCGACAGTCAGGGCGCGCATCGCGAAGAATCGCTGCACCGCCAGCGGGGTCATCGAGGTGATCGGGTTCGAGAGCTCGTCGATCGGCTTGCCGTTGACGTACTTGGGGATGACGTAAGCGCCCCGGCGGGTGGAGAGGAAGGTCTTATCGGCGATCCGCGAGGACTCGACGGCGATGTCCGTCGCCGAGTTGCCGAGCCCGAGCACCAGCACGCGCTTGCCGCGCAGGACGTCGGGCTCGCGGTAGTGGTGGGCGTGCATCTGCTCGCCCTCGAACTCTTCCGAGCCGGGGAAAGCGGGCTCGGGCCAGCGCGGGTCCCAGTGGTGGCCATTAGCGACGAGGACGGCGCGGTAGCGCTCGCAGGCCTCCGCCCCGCTCTCGGACTTAGTCGTCACCGCCCATTCGCCGTCGGCGGGCTCGACCTTGGTCACCTCGGTGCGGAAGCTGATCTTCTTTCGCAAGCCGAAGTGGTCGGCGAATTCCTCGAAGTAGGCCGCCATCTGGAAGTGGTCGGGGTAGTCCGGGAAGTGATCGGGCATCGGCAGGCTCTTGAAGGCCATCACCCGGCGAGAGGTGTTGATGTGGAGCGAGCGATAGGCCGACGACATCCCGTTGTCGTTTTCGTAGCGCCAATTGCCCCCGATGTAAGACCCCTTCTCGAAGCAGTCGAAGGGAATGCCGCGCGCGTCCAGCACCTGCGCGGCGACGATCCCGGAGCCGCCGGCGCCGATGATGCAGACCTTCTGCGTCGAGGGCATGGCGGGAATCTAACGGACTGGCTGCATGGCCAAGAGGCTCAGGCAATGCCCCCCACAACTTGAAACGCCGAGAGGTCGGGATTGGGGTCCCAACCTCTCGGCGCTCAAGGAGAAATGAAGTACCTCAAGATGCGAAAGCTTTCTTCGTTTTCTTGGGGTACTCCCTATCTACCCAATTCTTGTGCTCTAAATCAGTTGGGCTATTTAGCTTCTTCGGAGCTTGACTCGATCTCCTGCGCGAGCTCCTCGAGCTCCTCCGCGAAGGAGGTGCCGAAGCCCTCGACCGGAGCCTCGACTCCGTCGACGCCGAGTTCGGCGGCGAGCTCGTCTTCTTCGAGGAGCTCGTCGGCCGGAGCCGCGATCGGTTCGGCGGGCTCGATCGCGACCGTGCGGTAGTGCTTGAGGCCGGTCGCGGCCGGGATCAGCTTGCCGATGATCACGTTCTCCTTGAGGCCGACCAGGCGATCCCGTTTGCCCTCGAGGGCAGCGTCGGTGAGCACCTTCGTGGTCTCCTGGAAGGAGGCCGCCGAGAGGAAGGACTCGGTTGCCAGCGAGGCCTTGGTGATCCCGAGGATGACCTCCTCGCCTTTGGCCGGGGTGCCGCCGTCTTCCTTGGTCTTTTTGTTCAGCCGTTTGAGGCTGCCGCGATCCTCGAGCTGGCCGGGCAGGAGGCTGGTCGAGCCCTTCGACTCGATCCGCACCTTCTTCAGCATCTGCCGAGCGATGATCTCGATGTGCTTGTCGTTGATGTCGACGCCCTGGGCGCGGTAGACCTTCTGCACCTCGTCGACCAGGTAGACCTCGACGTCGGTGCGGCCACGAATCGCCAGCAGGTCGGCCGGATATAGCGAGCCCTCGTTCAGCTGCTGACCAACCTCGACGCGGTCGCCGTCAGCGACGTGCAACCGGGTCCGCAGCGGGAAGCTGTAGCTGTGCTCCTCGCCGCTCGACTCGGTGACGATCACTTTCAGCGCTTTGTCGGTTTCTTCGATCGAGACCTTGCCCGCGGCCTCGGCCATCTGCGCCAAGCCCTTCGGTTTACGAGCCTCGAAGAGCTCGACGATCCGCGGCAGACCCTGGGTGATGTCCTGGCCAGCCACACCCCCGGTGTGGAAGGTGCGCATGGTCAGCTGGGTCCCCGGCTCGCCGATCGACTGGGCGGCGATGATGCCGACCGCGTCGCCGATGTCGACCGTCGAACCGGTCGCCGGGGAGATGCCGTAGCAGGAGCGGCAAACCCCGGACTCGGCCTCGCACTTGAGTGCCGAGCGGACCGGAATCTTCACGCCCTCCTCGTCGCCGAAGGCCTCGGCGATCTCTTCGACGTCGGCCTGGGTGATCTCCTGGTTGCGCTTCAGCAGGTCGCGACCGCGTTTGGTCTCGAGCTTTTTCGCCGCCAGGCGACCGAACAGGTTGTCGTTGAGGGACCCGTCGTCCTTGCGGAGGTCCATCTCGATGTGGTCTTTGGTTTTACAGTCCTCCTCACGGACGATCACGTCCTGGGCAACGTCAACCAGGCGCCGGGTGAGGTAGCCGGAGTCGGCCGTCCGCAGCGCCGTGTCGGCGAGACCCTTTCGGGCGCCGTGGGTGGAGATGAAGTACTCGAGGACCGAGAGCCCCTCCATGAAGTTGGCCTTGATCGGCCGCTCGATGATCTCCCCTTTCGGGTTGGCCATCAGGCCGCGCATCCCGGCCAGCTGGCGGATCTGTTTGAACGATCCGCGAGCGCCCGAGTTGGCCATCATGAAGATCGGGTTCAACTCGTCGAGGTTGTCCTCCATCGCCTGCGCAACCTCGTCGGTGGCGCGGTTCCAGTGAGCGGTCACAGCCTCGTGACGCTCCTCGGCGGTGATGTAGCCCTCGTCGTACTGCTGCTGGATCGCTTCGGTTTCCTTCTCGTAGCGATCGAGGATCTCCGCCTTCTCCGGCGGCGACACGACGTTGTTCTTGGAAACCGTGATCCCGGCCTGGCTGGCGTAGTGGAAGCCCAGGTCCTTGAAGGCATCGAGCACCTGCGAGACCGCCGGTGCACCGTAGGCCTCGACCAGGTCGGAGACCATCTGGTTGATGTCCTTCTTCTTCAGCGAGTGGTTGACGAACTCGAACTGATCGGGATCGAAGTCCTCTTCGAGAGCGTCGGCGAGAGCGCTTTCGATCTTCTCGTTGAAGATGATCCGCCCGACCGTGGTCAGGAAGTGCCCGCGCCCGGCCCGCCGGTACTCGGCCTGGTCGTGCAGCTTGCAGCCGCCGTTCTCGTAGACGAGCTCGGCCTCCTGAGCAGAACGGAACACCTTCACCGCCGGCCCCGAGCCATTGGTGCCTTTGCCGGTCTTCAGCTGCTCGTCGACCTTCGCCAGCTCGTCCTCTTCCGGACCGTAAGTCAGGTAGTAGATGCCAAGCACCATGTCCTGGGTCGGGGTCGCCAGCGGCGCCCCGTGGGCCGGGGAGAGGATGTTGTTGGCCGACAGCATGAGGATCCGCGCCTCGGCCTGGGCCTCGGCGGAGAGCGGCACGTGGACAGCCATCTGGTCGCCGTCGAAGTCGGCGTTGAATGCGTGGCAGACCAGCGGGTGGACCTGGATCGCCTTGCCCTCGACCAGAACCGGTTCGAAGGCCTGGATGCCGAGACGGTGCAGGGTCGGTGCCCGGTTCAGCAGGACCGGGTGCTGGTGGATGACTTCCTCCAGCACGTCCCAGACCTCCGGGATCATCGACTCGACCATCTTCTTCGCGGCCTTGATGTTCTGGACCGCTTTGCGCTCGACCAGCTGGGCCATGATGAACGGCTTGAAGAGCTCCAAGGCCATGAGCTTCGGCAGACCGCATTGGTGCAGCCGCAGGCTCGGGCCGGAGACGATCACCGAACGGCCGGAGTAGTCAACGCGCTTGCCGAGCAGGTTCTGGCGGAAGCGACCCTGCTTGCCCTTGAGCATGTCCGAGAGCGACTTCAGCGGCCGGTTGCCGGGGCCCGTGACCGGGCGTCCGCGACGGCCGTTGTCGAACAGCGCGTCGACGGCCTCCTGCAGCATCCGCTTCTCGTTGTTGACGATGATCTCGGGGGCGCCGAGGTCGAGCAGCCTTTTCAACCGGTTGTTGCGGTTGATCACCCGGCGGTAGAGGTCGTTGAGGTCGGAGGTCGCGAAGCGGCCACCGTCCAGCTGCACCATCGGCCGCAGCTCCGGCGGGATCACCGGCACCGCGTCGAGGATCATCCAGTCCGGCTTGTTGTCGGAGTTGTGGAAGGCGCTGGCGACTTTTAGCCGCTTCACCGCGCGAGCCTGTTTTTGGCCTTTGGAGCTGTTGATCGTCTGCTCAAGCTCCTCGATTTCGGCCGCGAGGTCGACCTGCTCGAGCAGGTCGCGCACCGCTTCGGCACCCATGCCGCCGCGGAAGTACTCGCCCCAGCCAAACGGGGAACCGAACCGATCCTTGAGCTCACGGAAGACCGTCTCGTCGTTGATGACGTCCTTCGGCTTCATCTCGGTGAAGATCTTCCAGACCTCTTGCATCCGCTCGCCGGCCTCTTCGAGGTAGGCCTCGGTGTCGGAGATCTCCGCGTCGAACTGTTTGCGCAGTTCTTTGATCATTTTCGCGCGGTCGTCGTCTTTCAGCTTGCGCAGCTGCGCCGCGGTCAGTTTCAGCGAGTCGGCCCAGATGTGGTCTTCGTCGTCGAACTTGTCCTGGGCACCGTTCTCCAGGTAGGCGATCCGGCGCTCCAGGGACTCGTTCAGCTCCTGGGTCCGTTTTTGTTTTTCGGACTCGTAGGAGTCGACGACTTTTTTGACCTCTTTCTCCAGTTTCCCGATGTCTTTGTCACGGGCCTCCTCATCGACCCAGGTGACCATCGAGGCAGCGAAGTAGAGGACCTTCTCGAGCTCTTTCGGAGCCATGTCGATCAGGTAGCCGATCCGGCTCGGGACACCCTTGAAGAACCAGATGTGCGAGACCGGCGAGGCGAGGTCGACGTGCCCCATCCGCTCACGGCGGACCTTGGAGCGGGTCACCTCGACGCCGCAGCGCTCGCAGACGATTCCCTTGTAGCGGACCCGCTTGTACTTGCCGCAGTAGCACTCCCAGTCCTTGGTCGGACCGAAGATGCGCTCGCAGAAGAGCCCGTCTTTCTCGGGCTTCAGCGTCCGGTAGTTGATCGTCTCGGGCTTCGTAACCTCGCCCCAACTCCAGGAGCGGATTTTCTTCGAGGACGCGAGCCCGATCTCGATCGCGTCGAAATTATTGATGTCGATCATCAGTCCTCCACCTCGGCCGGTGCGGCCTCTTCGGCTTTCCCGGCACCATCACCATCAGTTCCAGCCTCGCCCTCGGCGACCACCTGCTCCTCTTGCTCGTCCGCGGCTCCGTTGCTGGAGTCGGCGCGAACGCCGGTCAGGTCCATCCCCAGCTCCTCGGCTGCTTTCAGCAGGTCGTCTTCCTCGTCGGAGATTTCGACGTCCGAGCCCTCGGAGACCACGTTGGCGTCGAGCGAGAGGCTCTGGATCTCCTTCAACAGCACTTTGAAGGACTCCGGGATCGAGGGCTCGGGAATGTTCTCGCCCTTGACGATCGCCTCGTAGGCCTTGACCCGCCCGACCGTGTCGTCGGACTTGACCGTGAGCATCTCCTGCAGGGTGTAGGCAGCGCCGTAGGCCTCCAGCGCCCAGACCTCCATCTCGCCGAAGCGCTGACCACCGAACTGCGCCTTGCCGCCCAGCGGCTGCTGGGTGACGAGCGAGTACGGGCCGGTCGAGCGAGCGTGGATCTTGTCGTCGACCAGGTGCAGCAGCTTGAGGATGTACATGTAGCCGACGGTCACCTTGCCCTCGTACGGCTCGCCGGTGCGGCCGTTGTAGAGCTGGGCGGTGCCCGAGGCACGAGCGCCGGGGCGCTCGCTCTTGTCAACCCCGAGGTCGATTCCGCGCTCGGCGTTCTCGTCGTTCCAGGAGACGAGCGCCTCGTCGACGTCCTCGACGGTAGCGCCGTCGAAGACCTGGGTGGCCACGTAGACGCGGCCGTCACCTTCGGAGTGGGCCTGCTTGTAGGCCTCGGAGCCGTCGTCATACCAGCCGTTCGCCGCGACCCACCCGAGGTGGGTCTCGAGGATCTGGCCGATGTTCATCCGGCTTGGCACGCCGAGCGGGTTGAGGATGACGTCGACGGGGGTCCCGTCGGCCAGGTGCGGCATGTCCTCCTCGGGCACGATCTTCGAGATCACACCCTTGTTCCCGTGGCGGCCGGCGAGCTTGTCGCCCTCCTGGATCTTGCGCTTGATCGCGACGTAGACGCGGACCAGGTCGTTGACACCCGGGGCCAGGTCGTCGCCGTCGTCGCGGCTGAAGGTGAGGACGTCGATGACGACACCCCCCGCGCCGTGCGGAACCTTCAGCGAGGTGTCGCGGACCTCACGCGCCTTCTCCTTGAAGATCGCGCGGATCAGCTTCTCCTCGGCGGTCAGCTCGGTCTCGCCCTTCGGCGTCACCTTGCCGACCAGCAGATCGCCGGCGTCGACCTCGGCACCGACGCGGACGATGCCGCGCTCGTCGAGATTGCGCAGGCTCTCCTCGGAGCGGTTCGGGATGTCGCGGGTGATCTCCTCGTCGCCGAGCTTGGTCGTACGGGCGTCGATCTCGTACTCCTCGATGTGGATCGAGGTGAGTTCGTCGTCCTTGACCAGGCGCTCGGAGAGGATGATCGCGTCCTCGAAGTTGTAGCCCTCCCAGGACATGAATGCGACCAGGCAGTTCTTGCCGAGGGCGATCTCGCCGCCGCCGGTGGAGGAGCCATCGGCGAGCACATCGCCGGCCTTCACTTTTTGACCGCTGTTGACGATCGGCCGCTGGTGGATGACCGTCCCCTGGTTGGAGCGCATGAACTTGTGGAGCTTGTGCTCGTGTTTCTTCGAGCCGCTGGTGACGACGATCTGCTCGGCGTCGACGTGGGTCACTTCCCCGTCTTCCTCGGCGAGGACGACGTCACCGGTGTCGATCGCGGCGCGGCGCTCCATCCCGGTCCCGATCAGCGGGGGGTCCGGTTTCAGCAGCGGCACGGCCTGCCGCTGCATGTTCGAGCCCATCAGCGCGCGGTTGGCGTCGTCGTGCTCGAGGAACGGGATCAGCGAGGTCGCCACCGACCAGATCTGGGACGGCGAGACGTCCATCAGGTCGACTTCCTTAGGAGCGGCGGTCGCGTACTCCTGCTCGCCGGCGCGGACGAGAACCGTCGGGCCTTTGAGTTTGCCGGTCTTGGGGTCGAACTCGGAGTTCGCCTGGGCGATCACCTTGTCCTCGTCCTGGGTCGCGTCGTAGTGGACGATCTCTTTGGTGACGACGCCGTCCTCGACCACTCGGTAGGGGGTGGTGACGAAGCCGTGTTCGGAGATCTGGGCGTAGGACGCCAGCGATCCGATCAGGCCGATGTTCGGTCCCTCCGGGGTCTCGATCGGGCACATCCGGCCGTAGTGGGTCGGATGCACGTCGCGGACCTCGATCGGGGCGCGCTCACGGGTCAGGCCGCCGGCACCGAGCGCCGAGAGACGGCGCCGGTGGGTCAACCCGGACAGCGAGTTGGTCTGATCCATGAACTGCGACAGCTGCGAGGAGCCGAAGAACTCCTTCATCGCCGCCACGACCGGGCGGATGTTGATGATCGTCTGCGGGGTGATCGCGTCGGAGTCCTCGGTGGTGAGGCGCTCGCGGACCACGCGCTCCATCCGGTAGAGGCCGATGCGGAAGGCCTCCTGGATCAGCTCGCCGACCGTGCGCAGACGGCGGTTGCCGAAGTGCTCGTACTCGTCGAGGTGGTCGTAGACCTGCTCGCGCGGGTAGGTGATCGCCTCCGCGGCATAGTCTTTGATCGGGTTCTCCTCGTCGATCTCCTCCGGGATGCCGAGCAATTTCGGCAGCGAGGTGAGCTCCTTGACGAGGGCGATGATGTCGTCGTGCGTCAGCACCCGGGTCTCGAGGTCGATGTCGAGATCGAGACGGGCGTTGAGCTTGTAGCGGCCGACCCGGGTGAGGTCGTAGCGCTTGGGGTCGAAGAAGAGCTGCTCAAGCAGCGCTTTGGCAGCGTCCACCGACGGCGGCTCGCCCGGGCGCTGCTTTTTGAACAGCTCGATCAGGGCGCCCTCTTCGGTCCGGGTCGCCTCGGTGTCCGCCTCGATCGTGTGGCGGATGTAAACCGAGTTGTCGAACATGTCGAGGAGCTGTTGGTCCTCGACATAGCCCATCGCGCGCAGCAGGACCGTGACCGGGAGTTTCCGCTTGCGGTCGATGCGGACGAAAACTTTTCCTTTTTTGTCGACTTCGAGCTCCAGCCAGGAGCCGCGGGCCGGCATCAGGTTGGCAATGAAGACCTGCTTTTCGGGGTCCTTCGGCGCCATCACGTAGGCGCCCGGCGAACGAACCAGCTGGGTCACAACAACGCGCTCGGTGCCGTTGATGATGAAGGTCCCACGCTCGGTCATCCACGGGAAGTCGCCCATGAAGACGGCCTGCTCGCGGATCTCGCCGGTCTCCTTGTTCTGGAAGGCGACCGTCGCGGTCAGCGGCCGCGAGTAGGTCATGTCCTTCTCACGGCACTCCTCGATCGAGTGCGGCGGCTCCTCAAATTTGAACTCGCCGAAGACGATCTGGAGGTTCCCCGTGTAGTCCTCGATCGGGGATATGTCGTTAATCGTCTCCCGCAGCCCACCAGCCTTCGGATCCGTCAGTTCCTCAAAGGAACGGCGCTGGATGTCGATTAGGTGTGGGACCTCGAGAGGGTTATCTAGGCGGGAAAAGCTCCTACGGGTTACGGGGGCAGCGTTGGAACGTGCCAAAGTCGGCGACTCCTCGGGCGGTCAGAGGGACGTGGATACTGCGCAAATCTAGGCAGGGGCACTCAAAATGCGCGCGACGGCGGAAAATAACACACCGCCGCCGGCGCCTTCAAGTTTGGCTCTCCGAGTGGACTCGGGAGCCCCCGCAAACTCGCTAGGCGAGTTCGACGGTGGCCCCGGCCTCCTCAAGTTCAGCTTTAAGTTTGTCGGCCTCGTCGCGTTCGACGCCCTCTTTGATCGCTTTGGGCGCCTCATCGACGAGGGCCTTGGCCTCTTTGAGGCCGAGGCCGGTGGCGGAACGCACCACCTTGATGACCGGGACTTTCTGCCCGCCCACCTCTTTGAGGACGACGTCGACGGTCGAGGACTCCTCGGCCCCGCCGCCTTCTTCGCCACCGCCACCGCCACCGGCAGCCGGGGCTGCGGCCGCTACGGCCGTCGCGGAGACGCCGAACTCCTCCTCGAGCGCTTTGATCCGCTCGGAGAGCTCGAGGACCGAGATGCTTTTCAGCTCCTCGATCCAGTCCTCGGTTGAAGTTTTGGTTGCCATCAGTCGCTACCCCTCTTCCTCGTTTGAATCTGAAGTCTCTTCATCTGGTGCCTCCGCCTGGTCGGCCGGCGGCTCGTTGCCACTCGCTGCCTCCGTCGGCGCCTCCTCGGTGGGAGCGTCTTCGGCCTTCTCGGCCTCCGGCTCCTCGGAAGTCTCTGCGGCTGCCGGCTCCTCGGCCGGGGCCTCCTCGGCCGAGGCCTCCTCGGCGGGGGGAGCCTCCTCCGCCTTCGGCTCTTCGGCCGCCGGTGCCTCGCCGCTGACCAGGCCCTTCTCGGCGATCTGGCCAAGCTGCAGCGCCAGGCCCTGGATCATGCTGCCGAGGCCGCGAACCAGACCGGTGAGCGGGCTGGCGACAACGCCGGCGAGCTGGCCGTTGAGCACTTCGCGGCCGGGCAGTTTGGCGATCGATTTGAACGCGCCCTCGTCGAGCGAGGTCGTATCCATGAAGCCGCCCTTATAGGTGAGGACGTCGTGCTCTTTGTTGAAAGTCGTGATCGCTTTCGCGGCCTGGGCGGTGTCGCCGCGGACGAAGGTGAGCGCGGTCGGGCCCTGCAGCAGCTCCGGCAGCCGCTCCTCGCCAACCTGATCGGCGGCGATTTTCGTCAGTCGGTTTTTGACGATCCGGAAGCTGGCGTCGGCTTCGCGCAGTTTCGAGCGCAGCTCGGCTGCCTGGGGGACGCTGATACCGCGGTAATCGACAGCGAAGATCGCCTCAGACTCCTCGATCTGGGCGGCGATCTCTTGTATGGCTGCTGACTTTTCCTCGCGGTTCATGGTCTCACCTGCACCGGGCTTCCGAGCTTGCGCTCCGCCGGTGGTCTCCGGTTAGCGGCGACGCAGTTTAGGCGGTTACTGGCTCCGCTGCGGTCTCGTCGGCCGAGGCGGTCACCGCGGCCCCGTCACGGTCGGTTTTGGCGCCGGCGTCGACGCGGATGCCGGGGCCCATCGTCGTCGCCAGAGTGGCGGAGACGATGTATTTGCCCTTCGAAGCGGAAGGTTTGGCGCGGATGATCTCCTCGATCACAGCGCTGTAGTTCTCGAGCAGTTTGTCGGCGTCGAAGCTGGCCTTGCCAATCGCCATGTGGACGATCGCCTGGCGATCGGTGCGGTATTCGACTTTGCCGGACTTCGAGTCGCCGACGGCTTTCTCGACGTCGTCGGTGACGGTGCCAACCTTCGGGTTCGGCATCAGACCCTGGGGGCCAAGGACGCGGCCGAGCTGGCCGACGCTCCGCATCATCTCCGGGGTCGAGATCGCGACGTCGAAGCCGGTCCAGCCCTCCTGGACTTTCTCGACCAGGTCCTGGCCGCCCACGAAGTCGGCTCCGGCCGCCTCGGCGTCGCGAGCCTGCTGGCCCTGCGCGAAGACCGCGACGGTGACATCTTTGCCGAGGCCGTGCGGGAGCGCCAGGGTGCCGCGCAGCTGCTCGTCGGCGTGGCGGACGTTGACGCCGAGCAGGACGTGCAGCTCGACGGTCTCGTCAAATTTGGTGCTGGCGGTCTCTTTGATCAGCGCGATCGCCTCGGCCGGCGGGTAAGCGCGGTCGCGATCGACCTTCTCGTACTGGGCGCGGAATCGTTTGCCGTGGGCCATGAAGTTCTCCTAGCCGACGTCGACGCCCATCGAGCGGGCGGTCCCGGCGATGATTTTCTTCGCCGCGTCGATGTCGTTGGCGTTGAGGTCGGGCATCTTCCGTTCGGCGATCTCTTCGATCTGCTTGTCGGAGATCGTGCCGACCTTGTTCACATGCGGCTCGCCCGAGCCCTTCGGGATTTTGATCGCTTCCTTGATCAGGACGGCAGCCGGCGGCGTCTTGGTGACGAAGGTGAAGGAGCGGTCCTCGTAGACCGTGATTTCCACCGGGATGATCGTCCCGCCTTCGCCCTGGGTCTGGGCGTTGAAGGCTTTGCAGAAGTCCATGATGTTGACGCCGTGCTGACCCAGCGCCGGACCGACCGGCGGTGCCGGGTTGGCGTTGCCCGCCTGGATCTGCAGCTTGATGACCGTGAGGACTTTTCTTGCCATAAGGGGTTCGGGAGGGTAGCGGTCTTTGCGACCTAGATCTTCTTGACCTGGTCGTAGCCGACCTCCACGGGCGTCTCACGCCCGAAGATCGAGACCAGCACCTTGAGTTTGGCGGCGTCCTCGTTGATCTCGGCGATCTCGCCGGAGAAGTCGGAGAGCGGGCCGGAGATGACTTTGACCGATTCGCCGATCGCGAACTGGGCCTGGGTGCGCGGGCGCTCGGCGGTCTCGCGGTGGAGCAGGCGGTCGACCTCGGGTTTCGAGAGCGGCACCGGTTTGTTGCGGGAGCCGACGAAGCCGGTGACACCGGGGGTGTTTTTGACCAGGCCCCAGGCGTCGTCGGTCATCTCCATGTTGACGAGGACGTAGCCGGGCATCGTCCGTTTCTCGGTCTGGACTTTCTGCCCATCCTTCATCTCGGAGACCTGCTCGGTGGGGACGACGACCTGCCGCACGTTGCGGTTCTGGCTCATCGTCTGCACCCGGTGCTCGAGGTTGTGCTTGACCTTGTTCTCGTGCCCGGAGTAAGTGTTGATCACGTACCAGCGATACATCGCGTTAGGAAGCCTTTGTTCGGGATCCCGCTAGAGGATCTGCTTGATCAGCCAGTTGAAGGCCGCGTCGAGGGCGCCCAGGTAGGCGGCCGCGACGACTACGAAAAGGACGGTGACGGCGGTGGCCTGGACCAGGGTCTCGCGGTCCGGCCACTGGACCTTCTTCAGCTCCTGCCAGCAGGAGATTAGGAAACCGATGAAGCCGCTGCGCTGACGTTCGGCCTTCGCCTGCTTCTGTTTCTTGTCCAGCTGCTGGCGCTCGCGCCGCTTCTGCTCGTCGCGCTTGCGCTTTTCCGCCTCCTTGGCGGCCTTTGCCTCGGCGCGGCGGGAAGTGCGGGGCTTGGGAGCGTCAGGCGTCTCGAGCTGGGACTCGGGGGCGCCGGCGGCGATCCCCATCTCCACCGCCTCGACCTCGGCGACGTCTCCAGAAAGGCCGATCTGGGTCTCGCGCTGGGCCTCTACCGGGCTCTCGTGGCCGGGGGCGCGTTTCTGCTGTTCGGCTTCCCGAGCCCGGCGCTCGGCCTTGCGCTGTGCACGGGTTTTCGCCATCGCGAACTACCTGGTCTCTTTATGCGGGGTGTGACGGCCGCACCAGCGGCAGAACTTCCGCATCTCGATGCGGTCGGGCGAGTTCCGCCGCGACTTGTTGGTTTGGTAGTTGCGACGCTTGCACTCTTCGCAAGCCATCGTCACCGCAATGCGGACATCTCCGCGAGCCATCTTCTCCTCGTTCCGTGCCTGAGGTAGTCGTTACAAAAAACAAACCCCGGGCCGAAGCGCGAGGCAGAAGGCAAGGATAGCGCCCGAGAGCGCCCGGTGACTGGCAGCCGACACCCACGCGATCAGCTTCTCCACGTATTACCTAATTTTTTGTAAAGTCGTTTTCCAGCCAAAGTTTGCGGGCACTTCGGAGGCCAGATGCGGGCGGCGATCGATAGCGGCAGCGGTCTCTACGACCGAGACAGCTTCGTAGAAGCAGTGGAAGAGCGGATCCTCGATCCGCTGCACGCCGAGCAGACCGGCGCGTTGCTGCTGCTCGACATTGACTCCTTCCACATCGTTAACGACTCGCTCGGCCACGAGGCCGGCGACCGGCTGCTCGAGGCGGTGGCGGCGGCGCTGCGCGAGGAATCGCGGGCCGAGGACCTGCCGGCTCGAATCTGCGCCGATGAATTCGGCCTGCTGCTGCCACGGGCGACGCCGGCGCAGGCGATGACGACCGCCGAGCGGCTGATCGCGCTGGTGCGGGAGCGGGGCAAGCCGGCGGTCGGGGCCAGCGTCGGGATCGCGGCCTTCGGCGGCACGGGCGAGGAAGTCACCGCCGAAGGGCTGATGATCGCCGCCGACATCGCCCTCTGTGAAGCGAAGGAAGCCGGGGGCGGGCGGGCGGTCGAAGCCGGTGGCGGGCCGAACCTGAAACTGACCTGGGCCGATCGCATCCGCGAAGCGCTCGACCAGCAGCGGATCGTCGTCTTCGCGCAGCCGATCTTCAACCTCCGCAAGGAGTGCGTGGCGCGGGAAGAGCTGCTGGTGCGGATGCTCGACGAGAACGACGACGTCATCCCACCCTCCTCCTTCCTGCCAACTGCCGAGCGGCTCGGGCTGATCACGGAGATCGACCGCATGGTGCTGGCGAAAGCGATCGAGCTGGCGGGGCGCTCGCAGCCGATCGCGGTCAACGTCAGCGGCGCCTCGATGTCCGACCCGCGACTAATCGAGGACGTGCGGGCGGCGATCGCCGACGGGCTCAACCCGGCCTGGCTCGACTTCGAGATCACCGAGACCGCGGCGATCTCCAACATGGACCACGCCCGCGCCTTCGCGCTGGCGGTGACCGGGATGGGTTGCGGCCTCGGTCTCGACGACTTCGGCACTGGCTTCAGCTCGTTCAGCTACCTGAAGGAACTGCCGGTCCAGCACCTGAAGATCGACATCGAGTTCATCCGCGAACTCCCCCACTCCCCCACCGACCAGCGCCTCGTCAACGCCCTGGTCCAGTTCGCCAAAGCCTTCGGCCAGGAGACCGTCGCCGAGGGGATCGAGGATGCCGAGACGCTGGCGATGGTCCGCGCGTTCGGGATCGATTACGCGCAGGGATTCCACATCGGTAAGCCAGCCTTGGTCGAGTACGCAGCGACGGCGTAGCCGACTTACGACACACTCGGCTGTGCCGAAAATCGGATGCTTAGAGGCCGAGCGTTTTGGCGATGATCGTGCGCTGGATCTCGGAAGTGCCGCCGTAGATCGTCGAGACCAAAGAGGTGCGGACGAGGCGCTCCATGTCGTACTCGGAGGAGTAGCCGTAGCCGCCCATCATCTGCATGCCCTCGAGGGTCACCCGCTTGGTCACCTCGGTGACGAAGAGCTTCACCATCGAGGCCTCTTTCGGCAGCATCCGGTCGGGCGCCTCGTCGACCAGGCTGGCGACCCAGTGCGTCATCAGGCGGGCCGCCTGGAGGTCGGTGGCGAGGTCGGCGATCCGGTGCTGGAGGGCCTGGAAGGAGCCGATCGGGCGGTCGAACTGGCGCCGCTCCTTGACGTAGAGGAGGAGGTCGTCCATCGCCCGCTGGGCGATCCCGAGCATCGTCGCCGCGAGGATCAGCCGCTCGACGTTTAGCCCCGCCATCAGCTGCGTCCAAGCCTGATCGACCTCGCCGAGGACGTCCTCCTGGCGGGCCATGCAGTCGGTGAAATAGAGGTGGTTGGTCTCACGGCCGCCCATCGTCTCGATCGGGATCACCTCCATCCCGTCGGCGTCTTTCGGCACCCAGATCATCGACATCCCGGCGTGCTTGTCAGAACTGCGGGTGGTGCGGCAGACGACCAGCACGTGGTCGGAGATGTGGGCGTTGGAGCAGAAGACCTTCTGGCCGTTGAGGAGGAAGCCGCCGTCGGCGCGCTCGGCCTTACAGGAGAGGGCGCCGACGTCGGAGCCGGCCTCGGGCTCGGTCATCGCGATCGCCTCGACCGAGCCGGAGGCGATGCCGCCGAGGATCTCTTCCTTCTGCGCCTCGGTGCCGAACCGCTGGGTGGCGCCGGCGACGATCAGCGTCGTCGCATAGCCGCCGATCGGCGCCAACCCCCGCGAGGTCTCCTCCATGAAGAGGCAGGCGTCGAGCATCGAGCCGCCCGACCCCCCGTACTGCTCCGGAATCGTTACCCCCAGCCAGCCCAGCTCGGCCATCTGGTTGTAGATCTCGAAGTTGTGGTGCTCGCGGTACCCGTCGGTCAACCGCTCCCGCTGATCCGCCGTCCCGCACTCCCGGTCGCAAAAGTCCCGAATCGCGTCGACGAAATCCTTCTGCTCGTCGGAGAGGGCGAAGTCCACGGGCGCCAGCCTACAGACGAAACGGCTCTCCTGGCTGCCCAGCCAAAGAAGCCCGGAACGAGACTCGAACTCGTGACCCCTTCCTTACCATGGAAGTGCTCTACCAACTGAGCTATCCGGGCGGGTTGGCCCCCTGGGAAGCCGTGCGCTCAGGATGATTCTAGAGGGTGCTGGGCGAACTGCTATCCCCGCCACCAGGGCAGGGCGACGGCTAGTTTCCAGATGCCCTCCAGTTGCCGCATCACGATCAACGGCGTCAAGGTGCGGGCGAAGGGACCGCCTTCAGAGCCAGGCGATGTGACGGTCCAGCGCTCGGTGCCGAGGGCGACTTCGCCGGCGGCGAGGACCGAGCTCTCCTGGACCTCGATCTGGGATTCGACGACGATCAGCTGGTGGAGGATCGGACGGATCTCGTCGCGACCGCGGACCGCGGTCGCGTCCGGGGTGACCAGGCAAGCGTCTTTGGCAAAGCAATAAGCCGCGGCGTCGAGATCGCCGCGGCTTATCGATGCCGCGAAAGCACGGGTGCTCTCCTGGGGTGTCTGCGCGCCGCTGAGGACTGCCATCAGCCCCGGCGCATCCCCTAGATGAACTTCTGCGGTTCGAACTTGCAGTAACGGAATTCGTAGTTGAGGACCAGGTTGTTGGTCTTCTGGGCGTTGCTGCGGAGCCGGATGACCATCTTGCTGGCGCCGGTTTTTTCGCCGTGGGCGAGCTTGCGGCCGGCGGCTTCGAGCAGTTCGATCTCGCTCTTGACGCCCTTCAACCATTTGGTCAGGCGGGCCGCGTCTTCGGCCGGCTGCGGAATCTTGAGCAGTTCGGCGCGGGTCTTCTTCAGCGCGTTGGCGGCGCCGAGGAGCTGCCGCGAGGCTTTGCTCAGCTTGCCGGTCTTGACGTTTTCCCGCACGCCATCAAGGATCTTTTCGTTGGCCTTGAGATTGGCCTTGCAGATCGGTTCGACCTGGGCCTTGTATTCGTCGGGGCTGGTTTCCGCGGCGAAGGCGGGGACGGCCGCGAACATCACTGCAGTCGCGACCAAAGACAACACGAGCTTCGTAACTGGCATCTGCTCCCTAAGTCCTTTCAGGCCCCTGCCCAAAGCGGCCGGTTCATATGTCGGGCGCGGTCCCATCCGCGCTGGGCGCACTTAAGCATAGATTCGCGTTCTATGTCCATCTGCGTACTACTGATGAACATCATCCCTCTCCAAAGGAAGGTCCACCTTCTTCAACAACTGAAATGACGCGATGTACCGGTGGCGACGACGGCCGAGGGCAGACTCCCGATAGCGTTTCGCGAATGCGCCGCCCCCATCCGCTGCTGGTCCTCCTCTGCCTGCTCCCACTCCTCGTCGCCGGCTGCGGCAGCTCCAGCGGAGAAAGCTCGCGGCCGGCGCCCTCGGCCGCCGAGTTCCCCGCCGCCAAGGGAAAAACGATCGCGGACCTCCTGCGGACCTCAGGGGCGAAGCCGGCAAAAGTCGTGATTGCGCCGGCCGCCCAGGCCTTCGACGTCGGCGACAACCGCTACCCCTTCGGTGTCTTCACGCTCGGAAACGAACAGGTGGAAAATGCCGACGTCGCGCTCTACTTCGCCAAGGAAGAAGACAAGGGGCCGGTGATCGGGCCGCTGCCGGCCCAGGAAACCTCACTGGAGGTGAAACCGGCCTACCGGGCCGCCGGCGAAGATCCCGACCAGGCCAAGAATGTCTACGTCGTCCCGAAGGTCGACTTCGACAGCAACGGGCCGTGGGTGGCGATTGCGATCTTGAAGGGAAAGCAGGGACTGGAAACGACTAGGGTCTCGGCGGCCCCCGTCGTCGGCCACAATCAGATCCCGAAAGTCGGGGAGAAGGCGCCGCTGATCCACACGCCGACCGCAGCCGACGTCGGTGGCGACCTCTCGAAGATCGACACCCGCATCCCCCACGACCAGATGCACGAGGTCGACTACGCCGACGTCTACGGCAAGGAACCGATCGTGCTCGTCTTCGCGACGCCGGCGCTCTGCCAGAGCCGGGTCTGCGGCCCGGTTGTCGACGTCGCCCAGCAGGTGGCGGACGAGTACAAGGGCAAGGCGGACTTCATCCACATGGAGGTCTACAACGACAACGAAATCGCCAAGGGGATCCGGCCGCAGTTGGAAGCCTTCAACCTGGAAACCGAGCCCTGGACCTTCCTAATCGACCGCAACGGCGTGATCCGCGACCGCATCGAGGGCGCCTACGGCGTTCCCGAACTGGAAGCGGCGATGAAGTCGATCGTTCCCTAGCGGGAGCTGCGCCTGCTGCGGCGGCCGCGTGAAGAGCCGCGGCTCGGTTTGGCGGCGTCGCGGAGGGTGCGTTCGCCGGCTTTCTCGGTCGACTCACCCATCGTCATCTGGAACATCGCCAGCAACGCGTCGGAGGCGAGCGGGCGCATGCGGTCGAGCGCCTCGCGGACTTTCGGCCAGTCCTCCTCGGGGCGGCCGGCTTTGTCGAACGGCTCCCAGATCTCCTTGACGAAGAGCTCGACGAAGACTTTGGCGACGCCTTCGGAGTGACGACGCAGGTCGGCGGCGGTGCCGATCGCCGCCTGCGGCGAGACGCCGAGCTCAATCAGGGCGGCGCCGGCGCGCTGTAGGCGCGGGCTGATTACCTCGACTTTGCCGTCGGGGAGCTCACGCAGGACGCCGAGTTTTTCCGCCTGCCGGAGGAGCTTCGGGTCGAAGGTCTCGATCCCCCAAGCGGCGGCGAGTTCCTTCTCGTCGAAGATTTCCGGGGTCTCGTCCTCGAACGGCGCCCGCACGGCACGGGCGAAGTCGACCATCTCCCGCGAGGAGCCCTCGCTGGTCTCGAGCACGCGGCGGATCGCCTCGAGGTTGAGGCCCTCGGCCTGCATTTCGCGGGTCAGCTCGATTCGAGCGACGTGGTCCTCGTTGTAGTAGCCGGTGCGGCCATGGACCTCCGGCGGCGGCAGCAGGCCGCGCGTCTGGTGGGCACGGATGTTGCGGATCGTCATCCCCGTCCGCCGCGCCAACTCCCCGATCGTCATCTTGCCGTCGGGCGCTTCCCCTTGGCCCTTCTGGGTGGCCATCAACGCATGGTAAGCGCGAAGCGCTGCCCGTTCATCTTCGCGGCGGCATCCGAACAGATAAATGCGATCGCGGCGGCAAGGTCCTCGGCCGGGGTGAAGGTCGGAAAATCCTTGCCCGGGTTCTCTTCACGCATGCGTGGGGTGAGGATCGCGTCGACGACGACGATGTTGGCGGTGGCGCCGCCGGGCTCGAAGCCGTCGGCGAGGGCGAGGGTCCAAGCCTCAGCGGCAGCCTTGGCTGCCGCGTATGCGGCGTTGGTATTGCTCGGGTTCTGCGCCTGCTTGGCGGAGACGAGGACGAAGCGGCCATGCTCGCTGGCGGCGAGCTGGTCGTGGAAGGCGCGGGTGGTGTGCTGGACGGTGCGGATGAGCAGGTCGTGCAGGAGCGCCCAGTCGCTGAGCGGTGCCTCGTGCAGCGGCTCGCCTCCGCGCCAGCCGCCGACGAGGTGGACGAGCCCGTCGACGCGCCCGAAGCGCTCGACCAGGGCGGCGCACCAGTCGCGAGCGGCGTCCTCGTCGAGTAGATCTACCGCGTGACCGTCCCAGCGCTTCGGCGGCAGACCGAGGTCGGCAGCGAGCGCGTCGAGCGACTGTTTGCTGCGCTCAGCCCCAGCGACAACAGCGCCCTCAGCCGCCAGCCGTTCGGCAACCACAGGCCCCAGCCCACCGCCCACTCCGGCAACAGCGATCACGCGATTCGCAAGCACCCGCACATCTTCTCAACATCTTTGTAGAGACTTATTGTCCGGCATTTTTTCGTCTGCACTATCTGCGATGATGCACGTATGAAGTCCGCCTCCAACACCGGTCCCCATCGTCGCGAGCGCACCGTCAATCGTCGCATGCAGGGAGATATAGGCGAGCTCTCAGCCATGGAGTGGCTAGCGAGCCGCGGCGCAACCGTTTGGACTCCGTCAAATCACAGTCCTCACGTGGATCTAATGGCGGAATGGGACGACCGGCTGATCCGGGTCCAGGTCAAAACGTCGACTTACCATGGCTCAGACCAGGCCGTCGACAGGTGGAACGTCTCGATCGCCACCAACGGCGGAAATCGCAGTTGGAGTGGTGTTGCGAAGCAATTTGATCCAGCGAGAGTGGATTACCTATTCGTTCTTGTTGGCGACGGTCGCCGCTGGTTCATTCCCGCGAGATTCGTGGAGGGCTCACGAGGACTGGTTGTCGGCGGCACCAAGTACTCCGAGTTCGAGATTGAGCGCGGGACTCCGTTTGAAGCACTCATCTATGGAGACGCTCCAGCCAATAGAATCGCCCTTGCCACACCATTACCGGGGGAGTGCCAGAGCGGTCAAATGGATCAGACTGTAAATCTGACGGCAATGCCTACGCAGGTTCGAATCCTGCCTCCCCCATCTTCTTATCCAGCCAGCCGTCAGATCCTTCTCCGCCCGAAACGACAGGCCACTTTTCCCAAGGCTCCCTGCGAGGAAGCGGGGGTTACGCCGGGCGACCGGCTGCGGGTCTCCGCAGACGGGCCGGGTCGAATCATCTTTGAAAAGATCGGTGCCGAGCAAGCGCCAGCGGACCGGCCCGTCTAGCCCTCCGACACTCCCAGCCGCGCTTTCATCTGCTCGTTGAAGGCGGTCAGCGCTGAGAAGGGGCGCATGAAGACGGTTAGCTCGGCGACGCGGCCGTCCTCGTCCAACTCGAGGAAGTCGATGCCCTCCAGCTCTCGGTTGGTGCCGGCGACGGTTGCTTTGAAGCGGAGGCAGACGCTCTTGTCGTCACTCAGCTCGTCGACGTAGGTGAGGCCCTCGAGGGTGGCGGCGACGTGGATGAGGACGGTGGCGACGGTGTCGCGGCCTTCGAAGCCGCGAAAGAGGATCGGGCTGTGGAGGACGACGTCCTCGCGCAGCGTCTCCGTCAGCAGGTCCATGTCCTTGGCCTCGGCGGCACGGCGGAACGGGTGCGGCTCAGACATCTGCCCACTGTACCTCCCGGCGGTGGGATACTCACGCCGTGCCGAGCGACCGCTTCTACTCGCGGATGTCCCACTCGTTGGGAACCAGGGGGCTGCGGCTGGTCGGCAAGCTGAACGTCCCGCTCTACCGGGTCAGCCGCGGCCGCATCGGCGGCAAGGTCGGCAACGGCCCGGTGCTGCTGCTCACTACGACCGGCCGCAAATCCGGGAAGCCGCGGACGGCGCCGGTCCTCTACCTCGCCGACGGCGAGCGCTTCGTCGTCATCAACACCAACGCAGGCAACGCCAAAACCCCCGCCTGGTCGCTAAACCTCCGCGCCCATCCCGAGGCCGAGGTCGAGATCGGCGGCAAGCGCACCCAGGTGCGAAGCCGCCTAGCCGAAGGCGAGGAGCGCGACGACCTCTGGCGCCGTCACATGCAGCAGTACTCCGGCTGGGACTACTACGAGTCGAAACTCGACCGTCAGCCGAGCGTCTTCGTCCTCGAGCCGCGCTAAGAGGCTTCCCGAAGCATTTGGGCCTCGGGCAGTCGCTTCAGCTTCTTCAGCGTGTTGTTCTCGATCTGACGGATCCGCTCGCGGGTGACGCCGAAGGCTTTGCCGACTTCCTCCAGCGTCAGCGGCTCGGTGCCGGAGAGGCCGTAGCGAAGTTCGATCACCTGGCGCTCGCGATCCGGCAGCGCTTCCAGCGCCCGGCGCACGCCCTCTTTCTGCAGGTGCTCGCTGGCTTCCTCGAAGGGCTCCAGCACGGCGTCGTCAGCGACGAAGTCGCCGAGCTCGGATTCATCCTCGTCGCCGACCGGTTTCTCCAGCGAGACCGGCAACTGGGCCACCCGGAGGATGTCCCGTACGTCGCCGACCGGCCAACGCAGCTCCTCGGCGATCTCCGCCGGCTCCGGCTCCCGCCCCAGTTTCTGGACCAGCTGGCGTTCGACGTGGGCAACCCGGTTCAGCTTCTCGACCATGTGGACGGGGATGCGGATCGTTCGCGCCTTGTCAGCGATCGCCCGGGTCACCGCCTGGCGGATCCACCAGGTCGCGTAGGTGGAGAACTTGTAGCCGCGACGGTAGTCGAACTTCTCCACCGCCCGGATCAGCCCCAGCGAACCCTCCTGGATCAGGTCGAGGAAGGAGAGGCCACGGCCCAAATAGCCTTTGGCGATCGAGACGACGAGGCGCAGGTTGGCCTCGACCATCTGCCGCTTCGCCAGCATGTCGCCGCGCTCGATCCGTTTCGCCAATTCAACCTCCTGCTGCGCCGTCAGCAGGTCGACCTGGCCGATCGCCCGCAGGTAGAGCCGCAGCGAGTCGAGGCTCGGCTCGACGGTCAAATCGAGCTCTTCTTTCTTCGCCGCGCCGCTGTCGCCGCTGCGCTGGGCTTTGTAAGCGCTGACGCCATCCTCGGCGACGACGTCGATCCCGTGCTCGACCAGGTGCGCGTGGAGCTGCGTCACTTGCTCCTTGGTGATCTCGACCTCCTCGAGTGTCGAGGAGATCTCCTCAAAGGTCAGGTAGCCGCGTTCGCGGCCTTTGGCGATCAGTCCCTGAAGCTCCTCGATCTCCCCGATCGGGTTCGCTTCCTCGTCGCGCTCTACGACCTCAGCCGTGCTGTCCAACGGTTCGATAGCCACGTTCCCTCGCTGCGTTCCCCTTCTCCCTTCGAGGGTCAGCCGGCCCGGACGCTCCGACCGCGCCGGATTATAGGGAGATAAGGAAAAAACTTTCGTAACTCTGGGCCAACGAGGTAAGACTCGGAACAGTCGCGTCGCTTACCATTCATAAGCCGATGGCAAGTCAGCAGATCGCCACCCCAACCACCCCCGACGTCCAAGCCGCCCTGCCGGCCACCCAGGTCGGCCTCTCCCGCGTCGGCGTCACCGGCGTCGAGAAGGTGATCCGAGTCAAGACCGATGGGGTCGAGAACCTCTTCTACGCCGAGTTCGAGTGTTTCGTCGACCTCAACCCGCAGCAGGCCGGCGTCCACATGTCCCGCTTCGAGGAGATCGTCGGCGAGGCGATCGACGAGGTGGTGCTCGGTGAGGCGTTCAAAGCCGAGGTCCTCGCAGCCCACATCGCCCAGCGGGTGCGCGAGCGCCAGGGTGGCGAGCGGGCCGAGGTCTCGATCACCGCCCGCTACCCGGAGACCGTGCAGACGCCGGAAACCGGCAAGAGCACCCAGGAGATCTACGTCCTCTACGGCACCGCCGTCGCCTCCGCGCGCGGCACCCGGACCCTGACCGGCGTCGAGGCCCAGGGGATGACCGCCTGCCCCTGCGCCCAGGAAGCCATCGCCGCGCTTGCCCGCGATCGCCTCTCCGCCGACGGGTTCGGCGACGAGGAGATCGAGCGGATCCTCGAGCTGGTCCCAGTCGCCACCCACAACCAACGCGGCATCGGCACCCTTTGGATCGGCTGCCCCGAGGGCGGCCCGGCCTGGATCGAGGCGCCGGAGCTGCTGCGGATCGTCGAGAGCTCGATGAGCTCGGAGATCTACGAGCTGATGAAGCGCACCGATGAGCGCTCCGTGGTTGTCAAGGCGCACGAACAGCCCCGCTTCGTCGAGGACTGCGTCCGCGAGATGCTGCGCCAGGTGGTCGAGGACTACACCGACCTGCCGGAGGAGACCTTCGTGATGGCGCGCCAGGAGAACCTCGAGACGATCCACCGCCACAACGTCGTCGCCGAGCGCTACGGCACCCTCGCCGACCTCCGCGCCGAGGTCCTCCAAGGCGAGCACGGCACGCATCACCTGACGATGCGCGAGTGGCTCGAGGCCTCGGGCTCCTAGGTCGTCTTCGCCTTCGCCGCTGCCCGTTCGCGCTCCAGTTCCTCGATTCGGCGGCGGAGGCCGAAGAAGTAGTCGGCTCCACTGACCACGGTGACGGCCAGGGCGACGTAGACGAGGATGTCAACCCAGACGGGTGAGGGGTCGGCGGCGATTAGGGCGATCACGGCGGCGATCTGGAGGACGGTCTTCAGCTTGCCGAGCCAGGAGGCGGCGATGACGATCCCGCGCTCGGCGGCGATCGTACGGAGGATGGTGACGGCGACCTCGCGGGCAATGATCACCATCGCGATCCAAGGCGCCAGGCGGTGAAGGGAGACGAGGGAGAGGAGGGCGCCGGTAATCAACAGCTTGTCGGCGAGTGGGTCCATCAGCTTGCCGAAGGTGGTGACGGAGTCGCGGGAGCGAGCGAAATAACCATCCAAGCCGTCGGTAAGAGCGGCGAGGGCGAAGACTCCGGCGGCGAGCGCGTCTCCGTTGGGGGTCTCGCCGAGCAGCGCGACGACCACAACCGGCACCGCGAGGATGCGAAGAAGCGTTAGCGCATTCGGCAGGTTGAGCGGGAACATCTCCCGCTCATTTAACTGCGGTGGGCGCGGCGGCAGGGGCGGCCGCTTCGGCGTCGCGCTTGGCGAAGTACTCCTCGCCCTCGATGCTGAACTTCGGCACCACCTTCTCCATCCAGCGCGGCAACCACCAGGCTTTCTCCCCCAGCAGCACCATCACCGCCGGCACCAGTAGGCAGCGGACCAGGGTCGAGTCGATCGCGATCGCGACCGCCAGGCCGATCCCGAACTCCTTCACCACCGGGTCGGAGACGAGGACGAAGCTGGTGAAGACGCAGACCATGATCGCCGCCGCCGAGGTGATCACGCGGCCGGTGTTGGCCACCCCCTGGACGACCGCGTCGCGGGCGTTACCGCTCTCTTTGAAGTGTTCCTTCATCTGGGTCAGCAGGAAGACCTCGTAGTCCATCGAGAGCCCGAAGAGGATGGCGAACATCAGCAGCGGCACGAAGCTGACGATCGGGATTGCGTGGTCAAGGCCGATCAGGTTCACCCCCCAGCCGAGCTGGAAGACCGCGGTGACGACGCCGTAGGCGGCGGCGACCGAGATCAGGTTCATCGCCGCCGCCTTGATCGGCACCAGCAGCGAGCGGAAGGCGATCAGCAAGACGATGAAGCTGAGCGCAACGACGATCGCGATCATCAGCGGCAGCTTGTCGGCGATCTTCGTCGCCAGGTCGATGTAGCCGGCGGTCTGGCCACCGACGTAGGACTGCGCCTTCGTTCCCGCGAGCGCGCCCGGGATCACTTCGTTGCGGAGGTTTTCCACCAGGTCGACGGTCTCGTTCTTCCACGGCTCCGATTTCGAGATCAGGGTGTAGACGCAGACCGTGCCCGACTTGTCGCAGTCCGGTTCGGTGACGGCGGCGACGTCGCCCGCTTCGCCGGTCGCTTTCTGCAGCTTCGGCAGCACCTGTTTGGCTTCTTGCGGCGAGTCGAATTCGGAGGAGATCAGGAGCGGGCCGTAGACGCCGGGCCCGAAGCCCTCCCGCAGGCCTTCGAAGGCTTCGCGCGAGGTCGAGTCCTTGGGCAGGGCGCTGATGTCGTTCTGGCCGAGTTCGAGCTGGAAGATCGGCAGCGCCAGGATCCCGAGGACGAGCAGCGAGGCGATCGCCGAGCGCCAGGGCCGGTCGGCGACGGCGTCGGCCCAGCGCAGCCAGCCGTGCGGTTTCTTGTCATCGGGGTGGGTCTTGCCGAAGTGCACGCGGAGGCTGTCGATCCGCGGCCCGAGCGCCCCCAGCATCGCCGGCAGCAGCGTCGCCGCAGCGCAGACGGCGACGACGACGGCGATCGCCGCGGTGAAGCCGAGGGTCGAGACCAGCGGGATTCCCGCGAAGGCGAGCGAGCAGAGGGCGATCATCACCGTGAAGCCGGCGAAGACGACGGCCCCGCCGGCGGTCGCGGTGGCGCGGGCGATCGACTCCCGCAGCTCCATCCCTTCGCGCAGCTGGATTTTGTGGCGGGTGACGATGAAGAGCGCGTAATCGATGCCGACGCCGAGGCCGATCATCGTCGCCAGGGTCGCGGCGACCCCCGGCACCTGCAGCGTGTGCTCGAGCAGTTTGATGATCGAGAGCGCGCAGCCAAGGCCGATGATCGCCGAGACGATCGGCAGCATCATCGCCGTCGCCGTGCCGAAGGCGAAGAGGAGGATGACCACCGCCGCGACCAGGCCGACGACCTCAGCGAACTCGGTCTCCGGTTTCGAGAGCTGCTGGCCGACGTAGCCGCCGATCGAGGCATTGAGGCCGGCCTTTTCGGCCGGCGCCGCGGTCTCGAGGATTTCTTCCGCCTGTTCTTCGTCGATTTCCCCCGGGCCGTCGGCGAGGACGACCGGGATGTAGGCGTGGCGCTGGTCTTTCGAGATCGTTTTCGAGCCCTGCTGCAGCGGGCTTTCGGCCGAGTTGACCTCCGGCAGCTTCTGCAGCCGCGCCGCCGTTTCTTCGATCGCTTTCGCGTAGGTCGGTTCGCTCAGCTTCTTCCCGGCAGGGGCTTCGAAGACCAGCGGGTTGGAGCCGTAGGCCTGTTCGGGCAGGTTCTCTTCCAGCAGTTCGGTCGAGATCGTCGAGCCGGTGCCCGGCAGGGTGAGGTTTTCGCTCGTCTTGCTGCCGGCGGCGCTGCTGATCGCGATCAGGGCGACCGCGAGGACGACCCAGGCCCCGATGACCGGCCAGTGGTGGCGCGAGCAGAAACGTCCGATCGCGTAGAGGGGTCCGGTCATTTGGATTCGTCCGTCCTTTCAGGAAGGGGTAGTTCGCCGGTCTCAAAGGCCGACGGAATCGCTTCAGAAGGCTTCGCCCCAAGCGCCTGCCGCAGCAGGACCAGGTGCTGGCCCTGGTTGGTCGCCATCGAGGCGAGCAGCGGGCGCGGCCAGTCGATGCTGAGCTTGCCGACGGCGCTGAGCTCGGCGTCGAGGGTCGCGCTTTCCATCTCGTAGAGGAACTCGAGGCTGTCGGCGCGCGTGTTCAAATTGTTCGCTTCGATCGTTTCGGCCGGGGGGTCGGCTTCGCCGCCGATCCCACGCAGGGTTTTCGTCACCGCATCTACATGTTCCTGTTCCTGGGTGCGGAACTGCTGCGCGGCGGCGAGGTCGGCGCCGCGCAGATGCGGCAGCACCTGGCCATAGGCGGCGACGGCCGCGAGCTGCCGGCCGAGGATCTCGTTGAGGACGCGGACGTCGCGTTCCTTTTCGCTGCTGCCGGAGGTCCCGTCGCCGCCCCCACAGGCTCCCAGGGTGGCGGCGATCAGCGCGGCGGCAGCTGCGAGCAGGAGAGCGCGGCGCACGGCGCGGCCGCGCATGATTCGGTTCGGTGCCATGACGACGACCGCAAGCCTATGAGCAAAGACAACCGCCGCGCGCTCGCCGCCCTCGCCGAGGAGGTCCACCGTTGCCGGCTCTGTCCGCGCCTGGTCGAGTGGCGCGAGGCGCAGGCGGCGAACCCGCCCCGCCGCTACCGCGGCGAGGAGTACTGGGCGCGCCCGGTCTCCGGCTTCGGCGACCCGGATGCGCAGGTCGCGATCGTCGGCCTCGCGCCCGCCGCCCATGGCGCCAACCGGACCGGTCGCATGTTCACCGGCGACCGCTCCGGCGACTGGCTCTACGCCTCTCTGCATCGCACCGGCTTTGCCAACCAGCCCGAGTCGAGCCGGCGCGGCGACGGACTCGAGCTTGATGACGCCTACATAACCGCCACCGTCCGCTGCGCACCGCCGGCCAACAAGCCGACGCCGGAGGAGCGCGACACCTGCCTCCCTTATCTGGAGCGGGAGCTGCGGCTGCTGGAGCGGGTCTGGGTGATAGTTGCCCTTGGCGCCTTCGGCTGGGACGGGTTCCTCCGCGCCGCGCGGGCGATCGGTGAGGAGGTGCCGCGACCACGGCCGAAGTTCGGGCACGGCGCCGAAGCCGCCGTGGGTCCCTGGCAACTCCTCGGCTGTTACCACCCGAGCCAACAGAACACCTTCACCGGCACCCTGACGGTCCCAATGACTGACGAGATCTTCGAACGGGCCGCCGCTCTGGTGAAATAGGCACTCGTACCGGAAGCAGACTCCAGTGTCTAAACGGAACACTGGGGGCATTTAGAACGGTCTTTCCTTCCAATACACCGAGGGAGGGAATTTGCGCAGGCCCAGAATCAAGCGAACGACCGAGCAGATCGAAACGCCCGACGGCGACGTCTACCTGCTGCGGCCGAGTGCGGATAACGACATCAGGATCGAGAAACCGGATGCCGACGAACGGCGGCTGCTCGAGGCTCTGGACGGGGAGCACAGCCTCGAGCAACTGCACGACGAGTTCGGCGCCGAGACGGTTGACGAAGTGCTGGCGCAGATGGGGCAGCTGCACGTGATCGAGGACGCCGAGGACTACGAGCAGCTGGCACCCGCTGAGGTGGAACGGCTCGACCGCCAGCTCCGTTACTTCAGCGACATCGCCACCGACGACCTGACCGCAGCGCAGTGCCAAGAGCGGCTGCGCGAGGCAAAGATCGCCGTGCTCGGCGTCGGAGGGCTGGGCGGCTGGTCGGCCTGGGCGCTCGCCTGCACCGGGGTAGGCGAGATGTGGCTGATCGACGGCGACCGGGTCGAGATCAGCAACCTCAACCGCCAGATCCTCTACACCGAGGCCGACCTGGGCCTGCTGAAGGTCGAGTGTGCGGCGGCGCGACTGCGCGCCTTCAACTCGACGACGACGATCACGTCGGAGGCGCGGCGGCTCGAGAGCCAGGAGGACATCGCCGAGTTCATCGCCGGCTCCGACGTCGTCATCGACGCCGCCGACTGGCCCGCCCACGACATCGAGCGCTGGTGCAACTCCGCCTGCTTCGAGGCCGGCATCCCTTACATAACGATGAGCCACTTCCCGCCGGTCGCCAGGGTCGGGCCGCTCTACGTCCCCAATGAGACCGGCTGCTACATCTGCCAGGAGATCTCCTACCGGCGCGACTACCCGCTGTTCGACATCGCGGTCGAGCAGCGGCGGGCGAAACCGAGCCCGGCGGCGACCCTCGGCCCGGCCTGCGGCCTGATCGGCGGCCAGGTCGCGCTCGAGGTGATGCACCTGCTGACCGGGCTGGCGAAACCGTCGACCCACGGCGTCGCCCACATCTACGACCTGCGGACGATGGAGGTCAAACGCGAGCCGGTCGTGCCCGAGCCGAGCTGCCCCGTCTGCGGCGAAATGGAGCACCTGGAGCCCGCCGAGCAGGAGGTCGAGGAGGAGGAGCCGGCGGCTGGGTAGGTTGTCGGCGATGCGCCTCGCCTCCCCCTTCGTCCTATTTGTCCTCGCCGCCGCGCTCCTCTTCGGGTGCGGCGGCTCGGACGACTCCACCACTGCGGCTCCCCAGGGAGCTGGCGGAGGTGCGGCGGAGGTGGAAGTCCGGGCGGAGTGGGAAGAGAGTCCGAGCTGCAGGCACCCCGACGGAGCGTCGCGCTGGGGCTGCTCGGTCGGCCCTTACCGCTGCCAGGCAGGGGTGGTCGACCGTGGCTGGTCGGTCGACTGCGCCAAGCCGGGCCGCTCGATCTCCTTCACTGTCCCGCCCCGGAAGTAAATCGCCCCATCAGGCCCCGGGTCGGGTCGAGGAAGAGGACCAGCCAGACCAGCGGCGCCAGGTCCGGGGTGAGGAAAGCGATCGGGATCGAGGCGAGGAAGACGAGGGCGACGAAACAGGCGCGCAGCCGGAACTCGCGCTCTTCGCTCTTCCCCATCGTCGTCAGGCCGGCGCGGTGGGCGTCGAAGGCCATTACCCAGCCGAGTAGGGCGACCGCTGCAAGGTTGACCGCATAGAGGACGATCGCGTCGGTGTCGCCGCCGTGGTCTCCCAGCACCTCGCTGCTGAAGGGGATTAGGACGATCCAGGCGAGGTAGAGGATGTTGAGCGCCAGCAGCCGCCCGTCGAAGCCGGTGACGTCGCCGAAGAAGCGGTGGTGGATCACCCAGAAGCGGCCGATCACCGCGAAGCTGATCGCATAGGCCAGCAGGTCCTGGCGCTGATCCCAGAGCGCCGCGCCGAGGCTTTCCCCGTGCAGGTGGTCGGGGATGTCAAGCGAGAGCACCAGCAGGGTGATCGCGATCGCGAAGACCCCGTCGCTGAAGGCGACGATGCGACTGAACTCGATCTCGTTCCCCTCCCGCCGCTTCGCCTCCCGCTCCCTGCTCATCCCCGGATCATCCCCAGCGGCCGCGACGGAACCACGATCCATCCCAGACGGAACCGGAATCCGCCAGCCGCCTAAAATGCCTCAAGCGCGCCGGCATAGCTCAGTTGGTAGAGCACGTCATTCGTAATGACGGGGTCCCCGGTTCAAGTCCGGGTGTCGGCTTCCAGCGTTGCCCGCGCGCTACTTCTTCTTCTGGCGGCGTTCGAGGACTTCGCCGAAGGCTTTCTCGATTTCGGTGGTGAGGGAGAGGCGGAAGGTGGCGTTGAGGGCGTCGAAGGCGAGGGGGCGGAGGCGGCCGATCGCGGCGATGATCTCCTCCCAGCCCTCCTCGGGGCGGCCGGCGTCGTCGAAGGGCTTCCAGACTTTCTCGACGAATAGGTCGACGAAGGTGCGGGCCGAGGCCTGGGCGTTGCGGCTGAGCTTCTCGATCGCGGCGAGCGCGGCGGGGAGCTCGATGCCCATCGCCATCACTTCCTCGGCGGCGCGGATCAGGGCGGGGCTGGGGGCTTCGTAGCGCTCCTGCCCGATCTCAACGAGGAGGCCGAGTTTCTTCGCTTTCTCGATCAGGCGGTCGTCGTCGGTGCCGAACTTCTCGGCTAGCTCCTCGCGGCTGTAGATCTCCGGCGCCTCGGTGGCGAAGGGGGCGGTGACGGCCTGGCGGAGGCCGACGAAGCGGTCTGCGTCCGCCCCGTGCTCGCCGATCAGGCGCGAGATCGCGCTGAGCTTGAAGCCCTCGGCCTGCATCTCCTGGATCAGGCGCAGGCGGGCGACGTGCTGAGGCCCGTAGTAGCCGATCCGGGCGCGGACCTCCGGCGGCGGTAGCAGGCCGCGGGACTGGTGGTTGCGGATGTTCCGGACCGACATCCCGGTCTCGTAAGCGAGCTGCTCGACCGTCAGGTTCGCCTCTGAATCAGGCGGATTTGCGGCGGCTCTCTCGGTTTTCGCCACGGAAGGAGTGTAGCCCCTTGAATGTAACCTCGTTTGAGGTAACGTTTATTAGGGAACACGCTTGTGGCAATCCACCCTTAGCCCTAAGGAACTTCCATGAACTTCGACTTTGCCGCGATCCTCGCCGCAGCCCCGCCCCCGGCCGGTGGCGCCGAAATCGCCCAGATCGTGATCGCGACCGTCGCCGCGACCATCGTCACCGCCGCCCTCCTCTTCCTCGGCCTCGGCCACCGCAGCGGCCGTACCCAAATTCTGCAGCGTCTCGCCGACCACGGCGAAAAGGTCTCCGGCTTCCCGGGCTGGGTCGCCTTCCCCTCCGCCGTCGCCACTACCTCACTGCTGACCGCGCTGTTCGGGATGTACTGGGACATCTCGCTTCACATCGACAACGGCCGTGACCCCGGCCCGCTCGCCAACCCGGCCCACTACTTCATACTCGCCGGTCTCTTCGGCATCTTCAGCGCCGGCTTCTTCGCGATGGTGCTGCCGAAGGAGAAGCCGAGCGGGGTCGCCATCCGCATCGGCCGCGACTGGTACGCGCCGCTCGGCGGGGTCCTGATCTGCGCCTGCGGCGCCTTCTCGCTGATCGGCTTCCCCCTCGACGACGTCTGGCACCGGATCTTCGGCCAGGACGTGACCCTCTGGGGCCCGACCCACCTAATGCTGATCGGCGGCGCCGCGATGACCTTGGTCGGGATCGCCGTGCTCTCGGTCGAGGGGATGCGGTCGAACGCCACCGGCGAGGGCTCGATCCAAGAGCTCGTCCACACCCGTCTGGCCCGCGCGATCGCCCTCACCGGCGGGCTGATGCTCGGGCTCTCGACCTTCCAGGCCGAGTTCGACTTCGGCGTCCCCCAGTTCCAGCTGATCTTCCAGCCGATGCTGCTGATGGTCGCCGCCGGCGTCGGCCTGGTGCTGGCGCGGGTCTACGCGGGACGGGGCGCGGCGCTCGGCGCGGCGGTCTTCTTCATCCTCCTGCGCGGCGGCCTGGCGCTGCTGGTCGGGCCGGTCCTCGGTCAAACCACCCCCCACTTCCCGCTCTACCTCGCCGAGGCGCTGGTGGTCGAGGCGGTCGCGGTCTTCATCTCGACCAAACGACCGCTCGCCTTCGGGTTCGCCAGCGGCGTCGGTATCGGCACCGTCGGTCTCGCCGCCGAGTGGGCCTGGTCCCATGTCTGGATGACGCTGCCCTGGCCGGGGACCCTCTTCCCGGAAGCGGCGCTGCTCGGCTTCGCCGCCGCGGTCGCCGCCTCCACCCTCGGCGCTTGGATCGGCACCCACCTATCCCCCGAGCCTCTAGCCGAGCGTTCAGCTCCGCTGCGCCGGGCCGCGATCTGCAGCGCGATGGTGATCGCGGCGCTGGTCGGCTACGGCCTCTGGACTGCGCCGCAGCAAGGCGTTAGCGCCCAGGTGGCCCTGCACGACGTCGGCGGTAAGGGCGGCGGGCGCGAAGTCGAAGCCACGGTCCGGCTGAACCCGCCGAACGCGGCGGCCGACGCCAACTGGTTCGACGTCACCGCCTGGCAGGGCGGCAGCCTCGTCGTCGACCCGCTGGAGCGGACCGGTCCCGGCGTCTACCGCACCACCGAACCGATCCCGGTCTACGGCAACTGGAAGACGATGGTCCGCTTCCACGAGGGCAACTCATTGACGGCGCTGCCGATCTACCTGCCGCGCGACGCGGCGATCCCGGTCGGCGAAGTCCCCGCCCCCGCCCACTTCACCCGCAGCTTCGGCAGCGAGCACAAGCTGCTGCAGCGTGAGCAGAAGGGCGGCAGCCCGGCGCTGGTCGTCCTCGCCTACTCGACGGTGGCGGCGATCACGCTCTCGCTGCTCGCGCTACTCGCCTGGGCGCTGCACCGGCTGGCGATCGGGATGCGGCCGGCGCCGCGCCGCCGGCGCCTGCGGGTCCGCGGCCTCGGCTTCCAGCAGGGCGGCGGCAGGTGATCCTGCCGCTCGCCCATCACAACGCGATCGTCGCGCTGCCGGTCTTCGCCCCCGCCCTCATCGTCATCCTCGTCCTCGTCGTTCACCACCTGCGCGAGCGGCGGCACTGGGAT